>Ga0209164_1000766_pt1 | contig 57677 bp, 62 predicted proteins | sample MTBNYHSulfiMetaG_FD_187458 | JGI IMG/M metagenome (GOLD analysis project Ga0209164, IMG submission 187458) | Enrichment culture microbial communities from rom New York Harbor, USA that are MTBE-degrading - MTBE-NYH (New York Harbor Sulfidogenic)... | ecosystem: Environmental > Aquatic > Marine >... | reverse complement strand
GGCCGCGCGGCGTGCTGCGCCCGGCGGCCGCTCTGCGCTGGGCCGTTCACCTGGGCCGCATGGTGGTCACCTCCACCTGGCAGGTGGCCCGGGCGGTGGTCTCGCCGCGCCGCCGCCTGCGTACCGCGGTGGTGCGCGTCCCCCTGCGGGTGCGCTCCGCCACCGAGGTCACTCTCCTCATGAACTCGGTCACCTTCTCCCCGGGCACCGTGGCTCTCGAGGTCGAATCCGGGACCCTGTACGTGCACGTGCTGCACCTCGAGAGCCCCGAGGCCTTCGTCGCCGAGGTGCGCGCCCTCGAAGAGCACATCGTCGCTGCCTTCGGGACGCCGGAGGAGCGCGCCGCCCGCAGATGAGGGCGCGGCGGCACACGGACTCCTAGTCGAGCGGGGCGATCCTCTCCCGCTCCGTGAGCACCCGGCCGGATACCGGGTCCACCGCGTCGCAGCCGCCGTCGACCACCGTGACGGTCTCCCCCCGGGCAGCCGGGATCCCCGCCAGGTAGGGAGCGTCCAGGTAGCCGCGGCGCACCGCCCCGGCCAGCGCCGCCGGGTCCCCGGCGGCGGCCCCGGGGAAGCGCTCCTCGATGGCTTGAAGCAGGAAGTCGGCCTCCGCCACCAAGTGGTCCCGTCGCGCGGCTACTCGGGGATCGGCCAGGGGATCGGGAAGGCCGAGCAGGGAATCGTCGATGACCTGGTGCACCAGGGCGCAGGAGGCGATCAGGTCCTCGGGCCCGGTGATGTGGTGAGCCTCGGTGTGGCCCACGACGTGGAGGATGTCTGGGCGCAACAGCATCCCGGTGCGGCTGGCCGCGGCCAACTGCCCGCGCGCCCGGTCGGGGTCGGGAGGCATGGAGAACAGACCGCCGCGGGTCTCCCGCAGCACCGTCACCTCCGGGCCTACCCGCCGTCGCACCAGCTCCTCCATAGCCGCCATCTTGGCCACGTCCATGGCCGGAGAGATCCCGGGCGGGTTGTTCAGCATCATCTGCACCACGACGGTGCGTACCCCGGCGGCAGCGCTGAGCCCCGCAGCCAGGGCGGCGGCGGCCACCTGCACGGTGTCGGAGGCGTGCCGCAGGCCCCACTGGTTCTGGTCGTTGCGCTCCACCGGCACCCCGCGCTCGCCGTGCCAGGCCGCCAGGGCGGCCTGCTCGGCTATGGCCGACTCCAGAGACCGATCGGAGCGGCCGTCCAGTTCGGAGTACCAGAAGACGGGAACGGCGCACCAGGCGTTGTGGATGGTCTCGAGAAGCACCTCGGCGAGCGCCACCTGGTCGTTGGTGCCCGCGTAGCAGCGCATCAGCGGGAAGTTGCCTTGCCGCGTGGCGGCGTAGATGCGGCGCAGGTCGTGGGCGGAGCGCACCGGAACGCCGCCCGCCCCATCCTGGGCCGGGTCCATGCGCTCGGGGTGGAAGAAGTGCTCCTGGAAGTTCTGATCCGGCCCCAGCGAGACGACGTCGAGTACCCCGGCGGCGGCAATGGCCTCGACCCCGGCCACGGTGGCCTCCAAATCGGGCAGACCGAAGTGGTGGCGGATCACCGGCCGAGGCGCCGTTTGGCGGCAGCGCTCCACCAGGGTCTGCGCCCACTCCGGCCCGGTCCGGCTCGTCGGCCCTCCGGCCAGGTACTCCTCGGCGCTGGGCCCTCCCGTGCCGCCGAAGACCGCCTCGAACAGACCGCTCCGCTCGGCCGCCTCGGCCACCACGGGAGTGCCGCCGAATACCAGGCGCTGCCCGGCTCGCCCTGCAGCCGCCAGGCCCTCCCGCAACTGGGCGAAGAGGCGCTCCGCCGCTTCGGGGGTCAGTCGGTACGAGAGGGCCAGCAGGTCGGGGTCGCTTTGCGCCGCGGCGGCCACCACCCGGGCCACAGTCACCGCCGGCCCCAGGAACTCGGTGCGGTAGCCGGCGCGCCGGGCGGCGGCGAGGAAGTTGAGCACCCCCGCGGTGTGGACGCAATCCCCCAGGGCGGCTCCCACCACGAGACGCCCCTCCGGCACGTCAGCTCCCCATAGCGGCGATGCGGCGGATCTCCCCCGGGCTCAGGCCGGCCAGGCCCAGGCTCTCGAGGGTCCGTCCCCGGGTCCAGTAGTTGGTGTCCATGATGAGGCCGGCCAGCAGGATCATGGCTTCGATGGCCCGGGAGCTCAGCCCGAAGGCCCGGCCCGCCGAGGCGATGGGCACCAGGCTCATGGGGACATCCTCCAGGATGTAGCGATGCTCCAGAGTGGAGGGGGCGTTGATTCCCCGGTAGCCCTCGTTGGCCCGCACTGCCTCGTACAGGTCGCTTCCCGTGGCGCGGTAGGCGCTGGCCAGCCACTCGACCAGGCTCAGCACCTCCACCCCCAGCAGGGCGGCTACGGCCCTGCGCTCCCGGTCGACCGCCTCCAGCACCCCGGCCACGCGCGGGCTGATGCCCTCCATGTAGAACTCGAAGCGGCCCTGGTCGTTCTCCACCCGGGCGGCGTTCAGCAGGGTGATGGCCGGGTGGATCACCGCCCCGACGTTGGAAAAGGAGGTCTCCAGGGTGTTCGCCGCCCCGGTGAACTGCGGGTACCACTCGCCGAGGGCGGCCACGACTTCGGCGGTGCGGGCCGGGCGCAGGGCGGCCACCGGCACGGCGTGCTTCACCCGGGCGATGTAGGACTGGGCCGGCCCGGTGGAGCGCGCCGTCATCAAGTTGGTGGCCGCCTCGGCGACCACCACATCGGTCGTGCAGCCGGCGGCGGTGAGGGCCTGGCGGAACTCCAGGGCGCCGAAGGTGCGGCCCGGGTTGAGCACCACCATCTGCCCGTCCCGCAGGTGGGGGGCGCAACGCTCGGCAACGTCGCGGTGAGCGAAGGCCGGGACGTTGACGATGATGAGGCGCGCTGCCTCGAGCGCCTGCCCCAGGTCGTCGGTCACCAGTTGGATCCGCCCGAAGCCCTCGGCCTCGCCCTCGACTTCCACGCCGCCGCGCGCCCGCAGCACGGCGACATGCGCCGCGGTGCGGTTCCATAGGGCTACCGGTGCCCCGCGCAACCCCAGGTCGCCGGCCATGGCACGCCCGGCGTGCCCGGCACCGAGGATGGCGATCACGGGTGACTCCCTTGATCGTCGGAGCTTGCAGGATAGGCCGGGGCATCCCCCCAGGGCCACCCGAGAACCCGCCACGGGGCAGAATGGGGTAGTCGGACGACTCAGGGAGGATCCCGTGTCCGAGCAACTCGTGGCCTCGGTGAGCCACTACTTCAACAAGGCCGGAGTCATCGCCATCGAGATGACGGGCGAACTGGCCGTCGGCGACACCATCCACGTGGTGGGCCACCTGACCGACTTCACCGAGAAGGTGGCCTCGATGCAGATCGAACACGAGCAGGTGACCAAGGTGAAGCCGGGCGATTCCGTCGGCATCAAGGTGGCCGGCAAGGCCCGCGAAGGGGACGACGTCTACCGGGTACTCCCCGCCTGAGCCCCCTCTCCCCAGCGGGGGCGGCCATGGAGTACCGGGAGCACTGCGGCCTCACCTTGTCGGCAGTAGGCGTAGGGGCCTACGCCCTCGCCGGGGCCTACGGATCCTGTGACCGGGACGAATTCGTCACGCTGGTGCACCACGCCCATGCCCGGGGTGTCACGTTCTTCGACACCGCCGGCAACTACGGGGACGCCGAGGCGATCCTCGGCGCCGCGGTGCGCCCTTTCCGCGATGAGGTGCTGCTGGCCACCAAGGTCGGCTCCCCCGAGGGCACCGCGCCGCGCCTCGACCCGGAGGCGGTAGCGGCCGGTTGCCGCCGCAGCCTGCAACGCCTGGGGACCGATCGCATCGACTTGCTGCAAGTGCACTTCGACGACCCGGCGACCCCGGTGGAGGACACGGTGGCGGCTCTGGAAGGGCTGCGGGCGGAGGGCTCCATCCGCCACTACGGCGTGGGGCACCTGCCCGCACCCCGGGTAGCCCGCTACCTGGAGGTAGGCCGGCCGTTCTCCATCCTCATGGAACTGAGCGCCGTGGCGCGCGACTCGCGGCGCACCCTGCTACCCCTCTGCGGAGGGGAAGGACCGGCGGCCATCGGCTTCAGCGTGACCGGCCGGGGCCTGCTCACCGGCAAGATCGGCCCGGAGACGGCGTTCGAGGAGGGCGATATCCGCCTCTACGACCCTCTGTTCCAGCGGGCCCGCTTCGCTTCGGGGCGGCGCATCGCCGCCCGCTTCGCCGGCCTGGCCCGATCGCTGGGGAAGACCCCGGCGCAGGTGGCCGTCGCCTGGGTGCTCTCCCAACCGGGGGTGGTCTGCGCCCTCACCGGGCCCCGCCGCCTCGCCCACCTCGAGGAGAACCTGGGAGGCGCCGGGTGGCGGCTGCCCGCCGAGGCCCTGGCCGACCTCGAGGGCCTCTTCGCCGCCGAGGACGAGGCCCTGGCGGCCGAAGAAGCCGCCACCATCGACGCCATCCTCGATGGCCCCCTCCCCGCCGACCCGGCCGCCGCCTTTCGCGACCTGGTCTACGCCGTGGAGACGGCGGTGAACCTGAGTCGCGTCGCCGAAGACGCCATCCGCCCGGCCTTCTTCGCCCTCTGGCCCCTGCAGGAGCAACTGGAGGGCGCCGGGCCGGCGCTGGAGGCGGTCAGGACCCGGCTGCGGGCCGTCATCCCGCCGGCACCGTGAGCCGCCGCACCATCCGGGAGCGCCTGCGGGATGCCCGCACGAGGGCCGTGCTGGCCTCGCCCCGGCACCGCCGTCGCAGCCACGACACCCTGATCCTCGAAGTCACCGGCGGCCACAGCGGCCGCCGCTACCGCATCGCCGTGTCCTACGTGGAAGACGGCGGAGACCTGCTGGTGTTCGTCGACGAGGCCGACGCCAAGCGATGGTGGCGCAACTTGCGCGGCGGCGCCCCGGTACGCGTGCTGCTCCGGGGCCGCCGGCAGACGGCGTGGGCCAACGTGGTCGAGGATGATGACCCGACGGCTCTGGCCGAGGCGCTGGCCCGTTTCGTCGCCGCCTGGCCCGGCTTCGTGGATCTGGGGCTGCCGCCGGCGGAGCGCTACTCGGCAGAAGAGCTGCTTCCCGTAGCTCGCGGGCGGGCCGTGGTCACGATCCATCTGTAAACCCGGCCGCTGTGAACCCGGCCGCCGAAGCGCGTCGGCGTCAGGGCAGCGTCAGCACCTCGGGGCCCGACCCGGTGATGGCCACGGTGTGCTCGAAGTGGGCCGAGAGGCTGCCGTCGGCGGTGACCACCGTCCAGCCGTCGTCGAGCACCTTGGTATGGCGGCCGCCCAGGTTGAACATCGGCTCGATGCACACCGCCATACCCCGCTTCAGGCGCAGGCCCTTGCCGGGCTCGCCGTAATTGAGCACCTGGGGCTCCTCGTGCATCTGGCGCCCGATGCCGTGCCCGGTGTACTCCTGCACCACTCCCAGGCCGGCGGCATCGCCCACCGCCGAGATGGCATGGCCCACATCGCCCAGGCGCTTTCCATCGCGGCACTGGTCGATGCCGGCCCAGAGAGCCTTCTCGGTGGCTTCCAGCAGCCGCGCCGCGTCGTCTGAGATCTCCCCGACGCCGAAGGTGGTGGCGGCATCACCATGCCACCCCTCGTGGATGACCCCCACGTCGACGGAGAGGATGTCCCCTTCCCGAAGACGGCGGGTGTCGGGGATGCCGTGCACGATGGTGTCGTTGGGTGACAGGCAGATGTGCGCCGGGTAGCCGTGGTAGTTGAGGAAGGAAGGCAGGCAGCCGCGCTCGGCCACGATCTCGGCCGCCAGGCGGTCGAGGCTCCGCAACTCCACTCCGGGCCCGGCAGCCTGACGCACCTTGGACAGCACCTCGGCCACCACCCGGCCGGCCCGCCGCATGCGGCCGAACTCGGCCGGGCCCTTGAAGGAGATCATGCCGCGGCGAGCGCCGCGGCGATCCTGGAGAAAGTCACCTCTATACCGCCCATGCCGTCGATGGGGCACAAGAGGCCCCGGTTTCGGTAGTAGGCGATGAGCGGCTCGGTCTGCGCCCGGTAGACCGCCATGCGGTTGCGGATCGTCTCCTCGGTGTCGTCGCTGCGGCCCTCGATCTCGGCCCGCCTGAGCAAGCGGCGGACCACTTCCTCCTCGTCGACCTCGAGGCTGAGCACCAACTCCAGGGGGCGATCGGCGGCCTCGCGGTCGAGCGCTTCGGCTTGCGCCGCGGTGCGCGGGAAGCCGTCCAGCAAGAAGCCGCAAGCGGCGTCATCCTCGGTCAGGCGCTCCTTGACCATGGCGATCACGATGGCGTCGGGGACCAGGGCCCCCGAATCCATGATGGCCTTGGCCTGCTTGCCGAGGTCGGTGCCCGCCGCCACCTGGGCCCGCAGCATCTCGCCCGTCGAGATGTGGGGAATGCCCAAGGCCCGGGCGATCATGGCCGCCTGAGTGCCCTTGCCGGCCCCGGGAGGCCCCACGATGAGCAGGCGCCGGCCCATCAGCTGAGGAACCCTTCGTAGTTGCGCATCATCAACTGGCTCTCGATCTGCTTCATGGTCTCGAGGGCCACGCCCACCACGATGAGGATCGAGACACCGCTGAAGCCCAGGCTGACCCCCCAGAGGATGGCCACGATCGAGGGCAGCACCGCCACCAGGGCCAGGAACAGCGACCCGGGCAGGGTGATGCGGCTGATGATGTGCTGCAAGTACTGGGTGGTGGCCGACCCCGGCCGGATGCCGGGGACGAACCCGCCCTGGCGCTGGATCATGTCGGACTGACGGGCGGGGTCAAACTGGATGGCGGTGTAGAAGTAGGTGAAGAACACGATCAGCAGGCCGTAGAGGATCACGTACCACCACGACCGGGAATTCACCAGGTTGTTGTCGATCCAGCGCCGGATGGCTCCGAAGAAGCCCGAGCTGGGGATGGCGGTCACGAACATCGCCGGCAGGTACAGCATGCTCGAAGCGAAGATGATCGGGATGACGCCGGCGGTGTTCACCTTGAGCGGGATGTAGGTGCTCTGTCCGCCCAGGACTCGGCGGCCCCGCACCCGCTTGGAGAACTGGATGGGGATGCGGCGCTGGCCCTGGTCCACGAAGATGATGCCTGCCGTCATCAGCAGGAACATCAGGATCACGATGCTGAACTTGAGCATCGAGGTGGAACGCTGCACCGCCAGGAACTGGGCCGGCATCTGGCTGACGATGCTGACGAAGATGATCAGCGACATGCCGTTGCCTACCCCGCGCTGGGTGATCAGCTCGCCCAGCCACATGATGAAGGCGGTCCCGGCGGTGAGGGTGAGCACGATCAGCAGCACCCGCCCGGCGCTGTACTCCGGGATCAGGTCGATGCCGTTGGTCAGCGTGCCGCGGTGGAACAAGTAGGTGAGGCCCGTCGACTGCAATAGGGCCAGCAGCACGGTGATGTAACGGGTCCACTGGGTGATGACCTTGCGCCCCGCCTCGCCTTCCTCCTGCAGCTTCTGCAGGCGGGGGATCACCACCGCCAGCAGCTGCATGATGATCGACGAGGTGATGTAGGGCATGATGCCCAGGGTGAAGACCGAGAAGGCCTCCAGCGCCCCGCCGCTGAATAGGTTCAGCAGGCCCATGATGCCGGCCTGCTCCCCCTGCTCGGCGAATTGCCTCACCGCGTCCAGGTCTACCCCGGGGGCGGGGATGGCCGTGCCCAGGCGGTAGACGAGGAAGATGAAGAGGGTGAAGAGGATCTTGTTCCGGAGGTCGCGGATCCGGAACATGTTGCGGTAGACGGTCAGCATCTAGACCCAGCCCTCTGCCGGCGAACGGCGGGAGGATATCGCGCCGGAGCAGGCACGCCCCAACCCGCCGGGCCTCCGGCCGCTCACTCGATGACCTCGACGGTGCCCCCGGCCGCCTGGATTCGCTCCACGGCGCCCACGCTGAAGGCGTGCGCCCGGACGGTGAGGGCCTTGGACAGCTCCCCCTCGCCGAGCACTTTCACCCGGCCCCGTTTCTTCACCAGGCCGCGGGCCCGCAACTCATCGGGCCCCACCGTAGAACCGGCACGGAACTCGCCGAGCCGCTCCACATTCACCACGGCGAAGGTCTCCTTCTGCGGGCGCTTGAAACCGCGCAGCTTGGGGAGGCGCCGGTAGATGGGCATCTGCCCGCCCTCGAACCACAGGGGCATGTTCTTGCGAGCCTTGGCACCCTTGGTCCCGCGCCCGGCGGTCTTGCCGCGGTGCCCGCCCTCGCCCCGGCCGACCCGGGTGCGCTCGGTGCGGGAGCCGGGAGCCGGCTTCAGGTGATGCAGTTTCATGACTCCTCCACCTCCACCAGGTGCTGCACCCGGGCGATGAGGCCGCGCACTTCCGGGCTGTCGGGGCGCTCCACGGTGTGGCGGATCCTGCGCAGCCCGAGGGTGCGGACGCAGGCCCGCGTCTTGGGCTTCTCACCGATGGTGCTGCGCACCAGGGTGATCCGCAGGGTCTTGTCATCGGCCATGGGGGAATGCTCCTAGGTCAGGACCCGGACCCGGGCTGGGCCCGCATCATCTCGGCGGTGCGGTAGGCGGCGAGCAAGGCCGGCGGAGTGATTTCCTCCGCGGTCTTGGAGCGCCGGCGAGCGGTCTGGTCGGGCCGCTGCTGGCTGAACAAGGCGTTGATGGTGGCCCGGGCCACGTTGACGTGGGTAGGCGACCCCAGCGACTTGGCCAGCACGTCGCGAATGCCGGCAGCCTCGAGGATCTGGCGGACGGCCCCACCGGCGATGACCCCGGTGCCGGGCGCCGCCGGCTTGATGAGCACCCGCGAGGCGCCTTGGCGGCCGATGGTCTCGTGGATGATGGTGGTCCCGGCCATGGGCACCGCCTTCATCTCCTTGCGCGCCGCGTCGACGCCCTTCTGGATGGCGGCAGGCACTTCACGGGCCTTGCCGTAGCCCACCCCTACCTTGCCGTTGCCGTCGCCGACGGTGACCAGCGCGGTGAACGAGAAGCGCCGGCCGCCCTTGACCACCTTGGCCACGCGGTTGATGGCGATGACCCGTTCGTCGAACTGGGATGGCTCGGAATCGCGTCGCGTGGTCAAAACTCCAGCCCTTCCTCTCGCGCCCCGTCGGCCAGGGCCTTCACCCGGCCGTGGTAGGCATAGCCGCCCCGGTCGAAGACCACCCGGCCGATCCCGGCCTCCTTAGCCCGGGAGGCGACCAGCTTGCCGACCTCGGCGGCGGTTTCCTTGGTGAGACGGCGCCCCCGCAGGGTGGCTTCCTGGGACGAAGCGGCGGCCAGGGTGCGGCCGGCGTCGTCGTCGATCACCTGGGCATAGATGTAGCGATTGGAGCGGAAGACCGCCAGCCGGGGCCGCGCCCCGCTGCCTCGCAACTGCCGGCGAACCCGGAAGTGCCGGCGCTCTCGCCCTCTCAGTCGTACTGCGCTCATCGCCCGGAGACTCCTGCCTTGCCCGCCTTGCGGCGGATCTTCTCGTCGGAGTAGCGGATGCCCTTGCCCTTGTAGGGCTCCGGCGGACGAATCCGCCGGATCTCGGAGGCCACCAGGCCGACCTGTTCCTTGTCGATGCCCCGCACCAGGATGCGGGTGGGCTCGGGGACCTCGAAGGTGATGCCCTCGGGGGCCTCCACCCGCACCGGATGGGAGAAGCCCACCTGGAGCTCCAGGGTGCTCCCCTGGAGGGCGGCACGATAGCCGACCCCCGTCATGAGCAGCTCCCGGGTGAAGCCGCTAGCCACCCCGGCCACCATGTTGGCCACCAGGGCCCGGCTCAGCCCGTGCAGGGCGCGCGATTGGCGCTGGTCGTCGCGGCGGGACACACGCAGGATGCCGTTCTCCACCGCGACCGAAACCCGATCGGGCAAGGTGCGGGCCAGGGTGCCCTTGGGGCCGGTGACCGTGATGGTGCTGCCGGCCACCTCGACGCCGACCCCGGCGGGGAGGGTGATGGGAGCGTTGCCGATGCGGCTCATCACCACACCTCGCACAGGATCTCGCCGCCCAGGTGGCGGCGCCGGGCCTCGCGGTCGGCCATGAGGCCCTGCGAGGTGGAGACGATCACCACTCCCAGGCCGCCCTGGGTGCGGGGCACGTCGCCCGCCCCGGCGTAGATTCGCCGGCCGGGACGTGAGACGCGGCGCAGGCCCTGGATGACCCGGCTGCGGTCGCTGCCGTACTTCAGCCGGACCTCGAGTTCCTTCTTGTTGCCTTCGGCGCGCACGCCGTAGCCGGAGATGTAACCCTCGGCGGCGAGAATGCGGGCGATCTCCTCGCGCAGATGGGAGGAGGGCATGGTCACCTTCTCGTGCAGCGCCAGGTTGGCGTTGCGCAGGCGGGTGAGCATGTCGGAGACGGGATCGGTGAGCACGGCTACCACGACGCCTTTCTCACACCGGGCAACTCGCCGCGATGAGCCAGTTCGCGCACGCAGATACGGCACATGCCGAACTGGCGCAGGAAGGCCCGCGGCCGCCCGCAGCGACCGCACCGGGTGTAGGCGCGGACCCCGAACTTGGGCGGGCGCTTGTTCTTGATGATCAGAGACTTCTTGGCCATCACACTCCTGCCTGCTGGCGGCGGAAGGGGAAGCCGAAGGCCTCGAGCAGCGCCCGCCCGCCTTCGTCGTTCCCCGCGCTGGTGCAGATGGTGATGTCCATCCCCCGCACCTTCGCCACCTTGTCGTACTCGATCTCCGGGAAGATCAGCTGCTCGGTGACCCCGAAGCTGTAGTTGCCCCGCCCGTCGAACGCGTTGGGGTCGAGCCCCCGGAAGTCGCGGATCCGGGGGATGGCCACCTGGATGAGACGGTCGAGGAACTCCCACATGCGGTCGCCGCGCAGGGTGGCCGAGGCGCCCACCGCCATACCGGCGCGCAGCTTGAAGTTGGCGATCGACTTGCGAGAGCGGTTCACCCGCGGCTTCTGGCCGGTGATGATCGCCAGGTCGGCGACGGCGCCGTCGACCACGCCTTTGTCGGCCACAGCGTCGCCGAGGCCCATGTTGACCACGATCTTGGTGAACCGGGGCACCTGCATGGGGTTGGCCAGGCCGAGGCTCTCCTTGAGGGCATCATGCACCTCGGTCCGGTACTGCTCCTTCAGACGGGGGGTCACAGGTCACCTCCGCACTTGGCGCAGACGCGACGCTTGTTCCCATCGGCATCGAAGCGGGCCGAGATGCGCGTGGCCCCACAGGAGGGGCACACGATCATGACGTTTGAGGCGTCGATGGGCATGTCCTTGTCCACGATGCCGCCCTGCATGGTGCGGCCGCGCGGCTTGGTATGGCGCTTGGCAGTGGCCACGCCTTCGACGATGATCTTGCCTTCCTTGGGGAAAACGGCGGCCACCCGGGCCTGGCGGCCCTTGTCTTTGCCGGCGATGACCATGACGGTGTCGCCCTTGCGCAGCTTCATCACAGCACCTCCGGCGCCAGCGACACGATGCGCATGAACCGCCGCTCCCGCAGCTCCCGGCCTACCGGGCCGAAGATGCGGGTGCCCCGCGGCTGCATCTGATCATTGATCAGGACGCAGGCATTGTCGTCGAAGCGGATGTAGGTGCCGTCGGGGCGGCGGCTCTCCTTGCGGGTCCGCACCACCACAGCCTTGACCACCTCGCCCCGCTTCACCGAGCCGCCGGGGATGGCGTCTTTGACCGTGGCGACGATGATGTCGCCCAGGCCCGCGTAGCGACGGCCCGAGCCACCCAGCACCCGAATGCACAGCACCTCGCGCGCCCCGGTGTTGTCGGCCACCTTGAGACGACTCTCCTGGGCGATCATCGGGCACGCTCCACGATCTCCACTACCCGCCAGTGCTTGGTCCTGGACAGGGGGCGGGTCTCCACCACCCGCACCGTGTCGCCCACGTGGGCGTCGTTCTGCTCATCGTGGGCCTGCAGGCGGCGGCGACGTTCGATGGTCTTGGAGTACTTGGGGTGGCGCACGGACATGGTGATCTCGACGGTCACCGTCTTGTCGCGGGCATCGGACACGACCACACCGGTGCGCGCTTTACGGGCACTGCGCTCAGCCACGGGACTCGCCCTCCTGCTCCCTGAAGTAGGCCTCGATCTCCTGCTGGCGCATGACCGTGGAGATGCGGGCCACCTCACGCCGGAGCTCGCGCAGCCGCGCCGTCTTGTCCAGCTGGTTGGTGGCCAGCTGGAACCGCAGATTGAACAGCTCCTCCTTGGCCTCGGCCAGCTTCTCCGCCAGCTTGTGGTACGGGAGGTCGCGCAGGTCGGACGCCTTCATAGCTCCTCCCGTTTGACGAACTTGGTCTTGATGGGCAGCTTGTGCCCGGCCACCCGCATGGCCTCACGAGCCAGATCCTCCGGCACCCCGGACAACTCGAACATCACCCGGCCCGGCCGGACAACCGCCACCCAGTACTCGGGGTTGCCCTTGCCCGAGCCCATGCGGGTCTCGGCGGGCTTCTGAGTGATGGGCTTGTCGGGGAAGATGTTCACCCACACCTTGCCGCCGCGGCGGATCTTGCGGGTCATGGCAATACGGGCCGCCTCGATCTGGCGAGCGGTGATCCAGGCCGGCTCCATGGCCTGCAGGCCGTAGTCGCCGAAGCTCACCTTGGTGCCGCCCTTGGCGCTGCCGCGCATGTGACCGCGCTGCACCTTGCGCCACTTGACCCTCTTGGGCATCAGCATGGCTACGACTCCTCGGCAGTGTTCTGGCCCTCAGCGGGCTTGCGGGGGCCCCGCTTGCGCTTGGGCTTCTCCGCCGGCTCGGCAGCTTCAGCCGGAGCCTTGGGAGCTCGAGGCTTGCGAGCCGGCTTGGCCTCGGGCGCAGCCTCGCCGGCAGCCGGGGCCTTGGGAGCCCGGGGCCGACGCGCCCGCTTCGCGGCCGCAGCAGGAGGCTCCTCGCCCGTGGGCGCAACCTCGGCCGCGGGTGCCTCGGGCGAAACCTCCGGCGTTTCCACCACGGCCTCGACCACCGGAGCCTCGGGAAGATCGGGGGAAAGCTCCGGCGCTTCCACCACGGCCTCGGCGACCGGCGCCTCGGGTACCGCGGCGGGTGCGGCCTCGATCACAGGAGATTCGGGAATCTCGGGGGTCTCAGGGGCTTCGAGGATTTCAGGCGCCGCGACGGCCGCCGCCTCCCCGGCGGGCGGCTCAGCGGCGGCGGCCTCGGCGGCCTCCAAGGCCGCCTGAGCCTCGAGGCTCAGGGTCTCGGTGGCCTCGCGCCGAGCTTCCTCGAACTCGCTGCGGGCCGCCCCGGCATCCACCCGGTGTCCGCCGCCGGCCTCGATGAGGCGTTTGCCCTCGGGACGGCGCTTCCCCCCGCCGGCCTCGACCAGACGCTTGCCCCCGCCCGCCTCGATCAGGCCGGAACGGCGCTCACCGGCGGCGGCTTCGGCGCGGGCCTTGGCGGGAGCCCGGCGCCCGGCGGGCCCGCCGGTGGCCAGGGCCGCCTCGGCGGCGATCTTCTCTCGCGTGGCCGACAGCGAGGGCAACACGTCGCCGCGGTAGACCCAGACCTTCACTCCGATCGCGCCGACGGTGGTACGTGCCGTGGCGGTGCCGAAGTCCACATCGGCCCGCAGGGTATGCAGCGGTACCCGGCCTTCCCGATACCACTCGCGACGTCCCATGTCGGATCCGCCGAGGCGCCCGGAGCACTGCACGCGCACTCCCTGCGCCCCCGCCTTCATGGCGGTCTGCACGGCACGTTTCAGAGCACGGCGGAAGGAGACGCGCCCTTGCAGCTGATCGGCGATGCCCTGGGCCAGAAGTTGGGCGTCGGTCTCGGGGCCCTTGACCTCGAGGACGTTCAGCTTGATCTCGCGGTTGGTGAGCGTCTCGAGCAGGTTCCGCAGGCGATCGACCTCGGCGCCGCTGCGGCCGATGACCACGCCCGGCCGGGCGGTGTGAATGTCGACCTGGACCTTCTTGTCGCCGATACGCTCGATTTCGATGCGCGACACCGCGCCCCGGGTCAGCTCAGAGGTGAGCAGGTCGCGGATGCGGGCGTCCTCCAGCACCTGGACGGCATAGCCCCGGTCGCTGTACCAGCGCGACTTCCAGTCGGTGACCACACCGAGGCGGAGCCCGTAGGGGTGGACCTTCTGACCCATCAGACTTCCTCGCCTTCCTCGCGCCGGTCACCGACGACGATCGTCACATGGCTGGTGCGCCTCAGAATGCGGCTGGCACGGCCTCGGGCGCGGGGGCGCATGCGCTTCAGGGTGGGGCCCTCATCGGCGAAGGCCGACACCACGAACAGCTCCTCGGGGTCGAGGGCATGGTTGTGGCGGGCATTGGCCACGGCCGACTCCAGCACCTTGCTGACCGGCTCGGTGGCGCGTCGATTGGTGAAGGCGAGCACGTGGCGCGCCTCGGAGACGGGCAGCCCGCGCACCAGGTCGAGCACCCGCCGTACCTTGTAGGGCGACTGCCGGATGTACTGAGCCCGTGCCTGCACCCTCATCTCTTCTTCCTCGCCGACTTGTCGCCGCCGTGGCCGCGGAAGGTGCGGGTCGGGGCGAACTCGCCCAGCTTGTGCCCCACCATGGACTCGGTGACGTACACGGGGACGTGCTTGCGCCCGTCGTGAACCGCGAGGGTGTGGCCGACCATCTCCGGGATGACCGTGGACCGCCGGCTCCAGGTCCTGATGACTCGCTTGTCCCCGGAACGATTGGCACGCTCGATCTTCACGAGGAGGTGGTCGTCCACGAACGGCCCCTTGCTCAGGCTGCGCGCCATGGCTACCTCCTGCCCTTACGGCTGCGGCGCCGCACGATGAGGGCGTCGCTTGCCTTGTGCTGCTTGCGGGTGCGACCCTCCGGCTTGCCCCAGGGGCTCACCGGGTGACGGCCGCCGGAACTCTTGCCCTCGCCACCACCCAGGGGATGGTCGATGGGGTTCATGGCCACCCCGCGGGTCTGGGGGCGAACGCCCCGCCAGCGGTTGTGGCCCGCCTTGCCCCCCTTGACCAGCTCGGCCTCGGGATTGCCCACCTGGCCGACGGTGGCGCGGCAGTCGAGCGGGACGTTGCGCATCTCTCCAGAAGGCAGGCGCAAGAGGGCCATCCCGCCTTCCTTGGCGATCAGCTGGATCGCCGAGCCGGCGGAGCGGCCCAGCTTGGCCCCACCCCCCGGCCGCAACTCCACAGCGTGCACCACCGTGCCCGCCGGGATGTTGCGCAGCGGCAGGGCGTTCCCAGGACGGATCTCGGCCCCGGGGCCTGAAGCCAGCACATCGCCCACCGCCAGGCGCAGGGGCGCCAGGATGTAGCGCTTCTCCCCGTCGTGGTAGTGCAGCAGGGCGATACGGGCGTTGCGGTTGGGGTCGTACTCGATGGCGGCCACCGTGGCGGGGACCCCGTCCTTGGTGCGGCGGAAGTCCACGATGCGGTAGCGGCGCTTGTTCCCGGTGCCGCGATGACGCGAGGTGATCCGGCCGTAGGAATTGCGGCCGCCGGTGCCGTGGCGCGGTCCGAGCAGTCTCTTCTCCGGCTTGGTCTTGGTGACCTCGGCGAAGTCGGAGACGGTGCGGAAGCGGCGGCCCGCAGACGTCGGTCGGTACTTCTTGACGGCCATGCTCACACCCCGAAGATGTCGATTGAGTCGTCGGCGGCCAGGGTCACCAAGGCCCGCTTGACATCGGGGCGCCGGCCGAACGTCCAGCCGGTGCGCTTCCGCTTGCCTTTGCGGTTCATGATGTTGACGCCCACCACCTTGACCTTGAAGATGGCCTGCACCGCTTGCTTGACCTCGGTCTTGGACGCCCGGGGGTGCACCTCGAAGGTGTACGTGTGGGCGGCTTCGATGAGGTCGTAAGCCTTCTCGGAGACCACGGGGGCCAGGACCACGTCGCGAGGGTTCTTCATGCCGGCTCCCCTTCCTCGCGCACGAAGTCTTCGCCGGTCACCTCGTAGCGGGTGCCGCCCCCGGCCTGGCCGACGGTCTCCCGGCTGAAGATCACCGTATCGGCCCAGAGGATGTCGTAAGTGGCCAGCCGGCCCGGCGCGGTGAGTATCACCTGGGGAAGGTTGGAAAAGGAGCGGGCCGCCACCAAGTCGCCCGGCCCCAGCACCACCAGCACCTTGCCGGGGACTTCCATGGCCTGGAGGAGGGCGATGGCCTGCTTGGTCTTGGGCTCGCCCCAGTCGAACGCCTCGACCACCTTGATCTGCCCCTCGGCGGCGCGCGCCGACAGGGCGCTGCGCAGGGCGAGGCGCTTCATCTTCTTGGGGGTGCGCTGGCTGTAGTCGCGAGGGTGCGGGCCGAACACGGCGCCGCCGCCGCGGAATTGCGGGGAACGGGTCGAGCCCTGCCGGGCCCGTCCCAGGCCCTTCTGACGCCAGGGCTTCTTGCCCCCGCCGCGTACCTCGCCGCGCGTCTTGGTGTCGGCGGTACCGGCGCGGGCGGCGGCCAACTGGGCCGTCACCACCTGGTGCATGACCGCCACGTTGGGCTCGATGCCGAACACCGCCGGGTCCAACGCGATCTCCCCGGCGCGGGCCCCGGCCGAGGTATAGACGACCGCGGTCACCTTGTCAGCCACGGGCCTTCACCGCCTCTCTCACCAGGACGACCGAGCCGCGGGCACCGGGCACCGCCCCGCGCAACAACAGGAGGCCCCGCTCGGCGTCCACATCGACCACTTCCAGGTTCAGCACCGTACGCTTCTCCGCGCCCATATGGCCCGGCAGTCGCAGGCCCTTGAAGACCCGGGATGGGGTGGCGCAGGCCCCGATGGAACCGGGGGCCCGGTGGATACGGTGGGCACCGTGGCTGGCGCCCTGGCCGGCGAAGTTGTGCCGCTTGATGACGCCGGCGAAGCCCTTGCCCTTGGAGATGCCGGCGACGTCGGCCCGGGCGCCCTTGGCGAGCACATCGCCCACCGAGATCTCTTGGCCGACCTCGTACTGGCCGGGATCGTCCACCCGTACCTCGACCAGGTGACGGTGCGGCGGCACGCCGGCGGCGGAGAAATGGCCCGACATGGGGCGATTGACCTTCCGTTCCGGCAGTTCCCGATAGGCGATCTGGATGGCGCCGTAGCCGTCGCCGGCCTCCGTCTTGATCTGCACCACACGGCAGGGCCCGGCCTTGATGACCGTCACGGGGATGGCCCGCGCCTGGTCGTCGAATACCTGGGTCATGCCCAGCTTCTCACCCAGGATGGCCTTCACGTCTTGATCTCCACTTCAACACCGGCCGGGAGATCGAGGCGCATCAGCGAGTCGACCGTCTTGGGGGTCGGCTGCAGGATGTCGATGAGGCGCTTGTGAATGCGCATCTCGAAATGCTCGCGGGAGTCCTTGTCCTTGTGCGGGGAGCGGATGACGCAGTACCGATGAATCTCGGTGGGCAGCGGCACCGGCCCCTTGATCTTGGCCTGAGTACGGATAACCGTCTCGGCGATCTTGCGCGCCGACTCATCGACCACTTCGTGGTCGTAAGCCTTAAGGCGGATCCGAATCCTGTGCTCTTCTGCCACGGCTGCTCTCACTTACTTGCAGGGCACTTACTTGATGATTTTGGTGACGCGGCCGGCGCCCACAGTCCGCCCACCCTCACGGATAGCGAACCGCAACCCCTCATCCATCGCAATCGGAGAAATCAACGTCACCCGCATATTCGTATTATCACCCGGCATAACCATCTCCACCCCCTCCTCCAAAGCAATCGACCCAGTCACATCCGTCGTCCGGAAATAAAACTGCGGCCGATACCCCGGGAAGAACGGATTATGCCGACCCCCCTCCTCCTTCGTCAACACATACACCTGAGCATCAAACTCCGTATGAGGAGTAATCGACCCCGGCTGACACACCACCTGCCCCCGCTCCACCTCATCCTTACCAATCCCCCGCAACAACAAACCCACATTATCCCCAGCCTGAGCCTGATCCAGAAGCTTCCGGAACATCTCCACACCCGTAACCGTCGTCTTACGAGTCGGACGAATCCCCACCACCTCCACCTCAGTACCCACCGACAAATGCCCCTGCTCCACCCGACCCGTCACCACCGTCCCCCGACCCGTAATCGAAAACACATCCTCAATCGGCATCTGGAACGGCCGATCCACATCCCGCTGCGGCAACGGAACATACGAATCCAACGCCTCCAACAACCTCAACACCGACTCCTCATGAGCCGCATCCCCCTCCAACGCCAACAAAGCCGACCCCCGCACCACCGGCACCTCATCCCCCGGAAACTCATACTCCGTCAAAAGATCACGAACCTCCAACTCCACCAAATCCAACAACTCAGGATCATCCACCAAATCAACCTTATTCAAATACACCACAATACAAGGCACCCCCACCTGACGCGCCAACAACACATGCTCACGCGTCTGCGGCATCGGACCATCATCAGCCCCCACCACCAACACCGCACCATCAACCTGCGCCGCCCCCGTAATCATATTCTTAATGTAATCCGCATGCCCCGGCATATCCACATGCGCATAATGCCGCGCATCAGTCTCATACTCCACATGCGCAATAGCAATCGTAATCCCCCGCTCCTTCTCCTCAGGAGCCTTATCAATCTGATCAAACGGAGTAAACGACACCTTCGGATTACGCGCCGCCAACACCCGAGTAATCGCCGCAGTCAACGTCGTCTTACCATGATCAATATGACCCATCGTCCCCACATTCACATGCGGCTTCGTACGCTCAAACCTCTCCTTACCCATCGCTGATCATCCTCTCTTTGGCGCTATCCCCGGACCTTCGCCACGATCTCCCGGGCGATGGGTTCCGGTACCGGCTGGTACGAGTCGAACTGCATGGTGTAGCTGGCGCGCCCTTGGGTCCGGGAGCGCAAGTCGGTCGCATAACCGAACATCTCGCCTAGGGGCACCCGGGCGGTGATCACCCGGGAGCCGGCACGCTGGCCCATCTCGCCGATGTGGCCCCGGCGTCCGTTGAGGTCGCCGATCACATCCCCCATGTAGTCGTCGGGGGTGACCACCTCGACGGCCATCACCGGCTCGAGCAACTGCACGCCGGCTCGACGGGCCGCCTCTTGCAGCGCCATGGAACCGGCGATCTTGAAAGCCAGGTCGGAGGAGTCCACGGCGTGGTACGAGCCGTCGACCAGGATGGCCCGCACGTTGAGCATGGGGTAGCCGGCCAGCACCCCGGAGTCCAGGGCTTCCTCGATACCGGCATCCACCGCCCCGATGAACTCCCGGGGGACGGATCCGCCCCGCGTCTGGTCGACGAACTCGTAGCCGCCGCCGGGATTGGGCTCCAGATCGATGACCACATGCCCGTACTGGCCGTGGCCCCCGGTCTGCTTGACGTAGCGGCCCTCGACCTTGCGCACCGCCTCGCGGATGGTCTCGCGGTAGGCCACCTGGGGGCGGCCGACGTTGGCGTTTACGCTGAACTCCCGCTGCAGCCGGTCCACCAGTACCTCGAGGTGCAGCTCCCCCATGCCCCAGAGGATGGTCTGGCCGGTCTCCTCGTCGCTCCGGACCAAGAAGGTGGGGTCCTCTTCGGCCAGGCGGCGCAGGCCGTCGCCCAGCTTGTCCTGGTCGGCCTTGGTGCGGGGCTCGATGGCGATGGAAATCACCGGGGCCGGGAAGGTCATGGCCTCCAGCTGGATCGGGGCGTTGACCGCCGACAGCGTGTCCCCGGTAGTCGTGTTCTTGAGGCCTACCGCAGCCACGATGTCCCCGGTGAACACGTCCTCGATGTCCTCGCGGTGGTTGGCGTGCATCCGCAGCAGGCGGCCCAGGCGCTCCTTCTTGCCCGTGCTGATGTTGAGGACCGCTTCGCCCTTGGCGGCGTGGCCCGAGTAGACCCGGAAGTAAGTGAGCTTGCCTACGTAAGGGTCGCTCATGATCTTGAAGGCGAGCGCGGCGAAGGGCTCGGTGTCCTCGGGACGCCGGGTGAGCGCCTCGTGCTCCAGGCCCGGCTTGAAGCCCGCTACCGGAGGCAGGTCCACCGGGCTGGGGAGGTAGGCCACCACGGCATCGAGCAGCGGCTGCACTCCCTTGTTGCGGAACGAGGAGCCCATGAGCACCGGCTGGAAGCGCCCGGACAGAGTCCCCGCCCGGATGGCCTGGCGGATCTCATCGGCGGAGATGGGGGCGTCTTCCAGGTACCGCTCGAGCAGGTGCTCGTCGGTCTCGGCGACCTTCTCCAGCATCACGTGGCGCCACTTCTCGGCGAGGGTCACCAGATCGGCGGGGATCTCCACCGTGTCCCAGCGATCGCCCATGCCGTCGGGCCAGAGGTGGGTTTTCATCTCGATGAGGTCCACCACTCCGCGAAACCCGGCTTCAACCCCTACCGGCAGCTGTAGCACGAGGGGCTTGGCCTCGAGGCGGTCGGCAATGGAGTCCACCGAGGCGAAGAAGTCGGCTCCGATGCGGTCCATCTTGTTGACAAAGCAGATGCGGGGCACGCCGTAGCGCGTGGCCTGCCGCCATACCGTCTCGGACTGCGGCTCCACCCCGGCGACGGCGTCGAAGATGGCCACCGCCCCATCGAGCACCCGCAAGGCGCGTTCTACTTCCACGGTGAAGTCGACGTGGCCCGGGGTGTCGATGATGTTGATCCAGGTGTCCTTCCACAGGCAGGTAGTAGCGGCGGAGGTGATGGTGATGCCGCGCTCCTGCTCCTGGGCCATCCAGTCCATGACGGCGGCGCCCTCGTGGACCTCGCCCATCTTGTAGGTGCGGCCCGTGTAGTAGAGGATGCGCTCGGTAGTGGTGGTCTTGCCGGCGTCGATGTGCGCCATGATCCCGATGTTCCGCGTGCGGCTCAGGGGGTACTGGCGCAGTCGAGTAAGGGGGACGCCGGCGGCCATAGTCGTTACCAGCGGTAGTGGGCGAAGGCCTTGTTGGACTCCGCCATCTTGTGGATGTCCTCACGCCGCTTCACCGCGGCGCCCGTCCGGTTGGCCGCATCGAGGATCTCGAAGGCGAGACGCTCGGCCATGGTGTGCTCCCGGCGCTGCCGGGCGTAGTTGACCAGCCAGCGCACGGCGAGGGTCTGCCCGCGCCGGGGCCGCACCTCTACCGGCACCTGGTACGCCGAGCCGCCTACCCGACGTGAGCGCACCTCAACCTGGGGACGGATGTTGTCGATGGCCCGCTTGAGGATCTGGATGGGATCCTGGCCGGCACGACGCTCAACGATCTCGAGAGCGCCGTAGACGATGGCGCGGGCCTTTTCCTTCTTGCCCTTCCACAGGAGCTTGTTGATGATCTGGCTCACCAGCACGCTGCGGAAAACGGGATCTACTTCCAGTTCGCGAATCTCGGCAGGGGCGCGTCTCACCTCTACGACTCCTTCTTGGCTCCGTAGCGGGAGCGGGCCTGCTTGCGATCGGACACCCCGGCGGCGTCCAGGGTGCCCCGGATGACCTTGTAGCGGATGCCGGGGAGATCCTTCACCCGGCCGCCGCGGATGAGCACGATGGAGTGCTCCTGGAGGTTGTGGCCCTCGCCGGGGATGTAGGCGGTGACCTCGACCCCGGTGGCCAGGCGCACCCGGCATACCTTGCGGAGGGCAGAGTTCGGCTTCTTGGGAGTCACCGTGTAGACGCGGGTACAGACGCCGCGTCGCTGCGGCGCTCCGGCCAGGCCGGGCGTCTTGTCCTTCTTGGCTTTCGGCTTCCGGCCCTCACGGACCAGTTGCTGGATGGTCGGCACGCCGTATCCTCACTCGACGCACCGCCCCGTAGGGCGGTCCTCTTCTTCCTTACATGCGAAAGTCGGCTCCTCGGCCCGTTGCCGAGCCGATTCGCCGACCCGCTCCTGACCCCCTTCCGGGGCATGTGACCCGGCTTGGGTCGAGCCGGGCCGCCCCCCCACGCGGAAGGGACTAGGGGGACTGAGTCACGGCGGCGGAGTATAGGCGCGGCCCGGAAACCAGCGCAAAGTCGCTCCGCCGCCCGCTCCGGTCGTCGGCAGGCCGCTATCGCGGCCGCCGGAACACAGGTTGCGGGGGGCCGCAGCCCGGTGCGGAAAGATCGGGGTCGGCAAACCCCTCTCAGTCGTCGCCGGCCTCGCTCCCCTCCTCGCCTTCAGGGTCCGGGGACAAGCCTAGCCCGGCGGCCTCCCCGGCGGCCTCTTCGGCGGCCTCCTCGGCTTCCCGGCGGGCGCCCAGCGATGCCAGCCACTCCGCCGGGTTGGCCGGCAGAGCCTCTTCGTCGGGCCGGGGCGAAGGCGCCCCAAACAGGCTTTCGGCGCTGACCACGGTGGCTCCGGGCAGCAGGGGCTGGACCACCTGGTAGGTGTCGGCCCCGGTCCCCGCCGGGATCAGCTTGCCGATGATCACGTTCTCCTTGAGGCCTCGCAGGAAGTCGGAACGCCCCTGCAGTGCGGCCTCGGTCAGCACCCGGGTGGTCTCCTGGAACGACGCCGCCGACAGCCACGAATCGGTGGCCAGCGACGCCTTGGTGATGCCCATGAGCTCCGGCCGCCCTTCGGCGGGACGCTTGCCCTCGCGCACCAGGTTGCGATTGGTCTCGAGGAACTCGCGGTCGTCGACCAGTTCCGCGGGCAGATAGGAGGACTCCCCCGGGTTCACCACCCGCACCCGCCGCAGCATCTGGCGCACGATCATCTCGATGTGCTTGTCGTGGATGTCCACGCCCTGGCTCCGGTACACCTCCTGTACCTGATCGACCAGGTACTGCTGGGCGGACCGCACCCCCTGGACGTCGAGGACTTCCTTGGGGTCGAGCGGGCCCTCGGTGAGCTGGGTGCCCGGGTCGATCTGCTGGCCCGACTCCACCCGCGGGCGGGCGAAGCGGGTCAGGTGGTACTCGTGCTCCCCGCCGTCGCCGTCGGTGATGACGATGCGCCGATTGCCTTCCTCCTCGATCAGGGCGACGGTGCCGCCCTGCTCGGCGATGCTGGCCTTGCCCTTGGGGGTCCGGGCCTCGAAGAGCTCGACCACCCGGGGAAGGCCGTGGGTGATGTCCTCCCCGGCCACGCCGCCGGTGTGGAAGGTACGCATGGTCAGCTGGGTGCCCGGCTCGCCGATGGACTGGGCGGCGACGATGCCCACCGCCTCCCCGATCTCCACGGGACGCCCGGTGGCCAGGCTCAGGCCGTAGCAGGCGCCGCAGATGCCGTAGCGCTCCTCACAGGTCAGCACGGAGCGCACCCGCATCGAGGTGATCTCACCCTCGGTGGTGATGGTCTCCAGCTGCCGGCGGCCGATGGTGACTCCGGCGTCGAGCTTGCCGTCGCCGGGCACCTCGACCACCTTGCGGTCCACCTTCACCGGGTCGGCCAGGACCCGGCCGAACAGGCGGTTGCGCAGGTTGCGGATGACCGGCTCCCCCTTGCGGCCCCGCACGGTCAACACGATGCCCCGATCGGTACCGCAGTCCGGTGAGGCGACGATGACCTCCTGGGACACGTCGACCAGGCGCCGGGTCAGGTAGCCGGAGTCGGCGGTGCGCAGCGCGGTGTCGGCCAGGCCCTTGCGGGCGCCGTGGGTGGAGATGAAGTACTCCAGCACGGTCAGCCCCTCCCGGAAGTTGGCCCGGATGGGCCGCGGGATGATGTCGCCCCGCGGGTTGGCCACCAGGCCGCGCATGCCGGCGATCTGGCTCACCTGGGTGATATTGCCGCGGGCCCCGGAGCGCACCATCATGTCGATGGGGTTGAAGCGCTCCGCCTTGAGGGCTTCCTCCATGGACTCCTTGACCCGACCGGTAGCCTCGGTCCAGATCTCGATGAGCTCCTGGCGCCGCTCGTCATCGGTGATGATGCCGCGGCGGTAGTTGTTCTCCACTCGGGCGGCCCGCTCCTCGAAATCCTGCAGGATCTGCGCCTTGTCGGCCGGGGTCTTGACGTCCTCCAGGCCGATGGTGAGCCCGGCCCGAGTGGCGAAGCGGAACCCGAGGTCCTTGACGGCGTCCAGGAACCGCTCCACCGTGGTCTTGTCGTACTCCTCGATGACATCCTCGATGAGCGCCTTCAGGTCGTTCTTGAGGATCGGAGCATTGACGTAGGGAAAGTCGGGCGGGAAAGCCTGGTTCAGCAGGGCGCGGCCCAGGGTGGTGCGCAGCGGCCGACTCCCGTCGACGGGCTCCGGGTCGAAGAGCTTCTGCAGCTGTGCCGGCATCTGCGGGCGCCGCTCCGGGTCGCCGGCCAGGTCCCCTACCCGAAGGTGGATCGGGGCGTGCAGCCCGAGCTCCCCGAGGTCGTAGGCCATGAGGGCCTCGTCGATATCCACGAAGTAGCGCCCCGCGCCGGCCTCGCCTTCCACTTCCTCGCTGAGGTAGAAGATCCCGATGACCATGTCCTGGCTGGGGGTGACGATGGGGCGCCCGTGGGCCGGGGACAGCACGTTGTTGGTGGAGAGCATCAACACCCGAGCCTCGGCCTGGGCCTCGGCCGAGAGGGGCACGTGCACCGCCATCTGGTCGCCGTCGAAATCGGCATTGAAGGCTTCACAGACGAGCGGGTGGATCTGGATGGCCTTGCCCTCGACCAGCACCGGCTCGAAGGCCTGGATGCCCAGGCGGTGCAAGGTGGGGGCCCGGTTCAGCAAAACGGGATGCTCCTGGATGACCTCCTTGAGCACGTCCCACACCTGGGGACGCTGCCGCTCGACCATCCGCTTGGCCGCCTTGATGTTCTGGGCCACGTCCTGGTCCACCAGGCGCTTCATGACGAAGGGTTTGAACAGCTCCAGGGCCATCGCCTTGGGCAGGCCGCACTGGTGCAGGCGGAGCTGGGGCCCTACCACAATGACCGAGCGGCCCGAGTAGTCCACCCGCTTGCCCAACAGGTTCTGGCGGAAGCGCCCCTGCTTGCCCTTGAGCATGTCGGAGAGCGACTTGAGAGGGCGGCTTCCCGGGCCGGTGACGGCGCGGCCGCGCCGGCCGTTGTCGAACAGGGCGTCGACCGCCTCTTGCAGCATCCGCTTCTCGTTGTTGACGATGATCTCGGGTGCGCCCAGGTCGAGCAGCCGCTTCAGGCGGTTGTTGCGGTTGATCACCCGGCGGTACAGGTCGTTCAGGTCGCTGGTGGCAAAACGGCCGCCGTCGAGCTGCACCATGGGCCGCAGGTCGGGTGGGATCACCGGCACGGCCTCGAGGATCATCGCCCGGGGGTCGTTGACGCCCTGGGCGAAGGGAGTGAGGACCTTGAGGCGCTTGGTGGCCCGCTGCCGCCGCTGGGCCGAGTTGGACTCCAGGTCCTCCTTGAGCTGGGCGATCTCCGCGTCGAGATCGAGCCGGCCCAACAGGTCCTTCACCGCTTCGGCTCCCATGCCGCCGGCGAAGTACTCCTGGTAGCGGTCGCGCACCTCGCGCCACAGCTGCTCGGACTCGATGAGCTCCTTCACCTTCAGGTTGCGGAAGGTGTCGAAGGCCTCGATCACCAGTTGCTCCTCGTAGTCGGCGCGCTCCTTGCGGTCGCGGATCTCGCGCTCCGCCTCGCGGCGCGCCGCGGAGAGCTCCTGGCCCTTGGCCCCGGCCTGCTCCATCTGCGCCAGTTCGGTCTCGAGGCGCTCGAGGCGCGCCTGCTGCCACTCGTCGAAATCGCGCTTGACCAGGCCCACCTCGGTCTGCATGGCCTGCTCGAGCTCGGGGAGGGCCTTGTGGCGCTTCTCCTCGTCGACGAAGGTGATGAGATAGGCGGCGAAGTAGATGACCTTCTCCAGGTCCTTCGGCGACATGTCGAGCAGGTAGCCGAGGCGGCTGGGGACGCCCTTGAAGTACCAGATGTGGGTAACCGGGGCGGCCAGCTCAATGTGGCCCATCCGCTCGCGGCGCACCTTGGAACGGGTTACCTCGACGCCGCAGCGCTCACAGACCACGCCGCGGAAGCGGACGCGCTTGTACTTGCCGCAGTAGCACTCCCAGTCGCGCGACGGGCCGAAAATGCGCTCGTCGAACAGGCCGTCCTTCTCCGGCTTCAGCGTGCGGTAGTTGATGGTCTCCGGCTTCTTGACCTCACCGTGCGACCAGGCCCTGATCTGGTCGGCGGTAGCCAGGCCGATCCTCAGCTCATCGAACTGGGCCAAAAGGGGCTCCTCCGCTCGTCAGCATCTCTCGTGTGTGCAAACTCAGTCGCCTCGTTCCGGGCGGGAGATGTCGATGCCCAGCGACTCGGCGGTGCGGAACATGTCCTCGTCCAGTTCGCGCAACTCCACCTCCTCACCGGCGGACAGCATCTCCACGTTGAGGCACAGGCTCTGCATCTCCTTGATGAGAACCTTGAACGATTCGGGGATCCCGGGCTCGGGGATGTTCTCGCCCTTCACGATCGCCTCGTAGACCTTCACCCGGCCGCGGACGTCGTCGGACTTGATGGTCAGCAGCTCCTGGAGGGCGTAGGCCGCGCCGTAGGCCTCCAGGGCCCACACCTCCATCTCCCCGAACCGCTGGCCGCCGAACTGCGCCTTGCCCCCCAGCGGCTGCTGGGTGATCATCGAGTAGGGGCCGGTGGACCGGGCGTGGATCTTGTCGTCGACCAGGTGCAGCAGCTTCAGGATGTAGATCCAGCCGACCGTCACCGGCTGGTCGAAGGGCTCCCCCGAGCGCCCGTCGTAGAGGACGGCCTTACCCCGCCCGTCCACCAGGCTGTGCCCGTCCTCGTTGGGCAGGGCGTTCTTGAGCAGCAGGGCGATCTCGTTCTCCCGGGCTCCGTCGAAGACCGGGGAAGCGACGCGGGTCCAAGGGTCGGTGCCGCGGGAGGCTGCCGAGGTCCCCTCGAAAGGGCGCCAGCCCTGGGCGGCGGCCCACCCCAGGTGGGTCTCCAGCACCTGGCCGAGGTTCATGCGGGACGGGACGCCCAAGGGGGACAAGATGATGTCCACCGGGGTACCGTCGGCCAGGAAAGGCATGTCCTCCTCGGGCAGGATCTTGGCGATGACCCCCTTGTTCCCGTGGCGGCCGGCAAGCTTGTCGCCTTCGGCGATCTTGCGCTGCTGGGCCACGTGCACCCGGACCAGTTCGTTCATGCCCGGCGGCAGTTCATCGCCGTCTTCGCGCCGGAACACCTTGACGTCGATGGCCTTGCCCGACTCCCCATGAGGCACCTTGAGGGACATGTCGCGCACCTCGCGGGCCTTCTCGCCGAAGATGGCCCGTAGCAGGCGCTCCTCGGGAGTCAGTTCGGTCTCCCCCTTGGGAGTGACCTTGCCCACCAGGTAGTCGCCGGGGCCCACCTCGGCACCGATGCGGATGATGCCCTGCTCGTCGAGATCGCGCAGCGCCTCCTCGGCGACGTTGGGGATGTCGCGGGTGATCTCCTCGGCTCCCAGCTTGGTGTCGCGGGCCTCGATCTCGTACTCCTCGATGTGGATCGAGGTCAAGACGTCGTCCTTCACGAGGCGCTCGGAGACCACGATGGCGTCCTCGTAGTTGTGCCCCTGCCACGGCATGAAGGCCACGAGCAGGTTGCGGCCCAGCGCCAGTTCCCCGCCGTCGGTGGAGGGGCCGTCGGCCAGCACGTCGCCGGGGCGGACCCGGGTGCCCTCTGCGACGAGGGGCTTCTGGTTGATGCAGGTGCCCTGATTGGAGCGGACGAACTTCTTCAGGGGGTGACTGCGGCGACTCGACGGCGACTGCACCACGACCTGTTCGCCGGTGACTTCGACCACCTCGCCGGCCTCGGCGGCCACGATGGTGTCGCCGGAATCGCGGGCGGCGCGCTCCTCGACCCCGGTGCCCACCAGCGGCGCCTCGGCCCGCAGCAGGGGCACGGCCTGGCGCTGCATGTTGGAGCCCATGAGGGCGCGGTTGGCGTCGTCGTGCTCCAGGAAGGGGATGAGCGCCGTGGCCACCGACACCACCTGCTTGGGCGAGACGTCCATGTAGTCGATCTCGGCCGGGGTCACATAGTCCACCTCGCCCTCGCTGCGGCGCACCAGCACTCGCTCGTCGGCAAACGTGCCGTCGGGGTTCAGGGCGGCATTGGCCTGGGCGATGACGTGGCGCTCTTCCTCGGTCGCGGTGAGGTAGTGCACCTCGCCGGTCACCCGGCCCCCGACCACGCGGCGGTAGGGGGTCTCGATGAAGCCGAAGCGGTTCACCTGGCCGTAGGAGGCCAGCGAGCCGATGAGGCCGATGTTCGGGCCTTCCGGGGTCTCGATGGGGCACATGCGCCCGTAGTGGGAGGAGTGCACGTCGCGCACCTCGAACCCGGCCCGCTCGCGGGACAGGCCCCCCGGCCCCAAAGCGGAGAGGCGGCGGCGGTGGGTGAGGCCGGCCAGTGGATTCGGCTGGTCCATGAACTGGCTCAGCTGGCTGGTGCCGAAAAACTCCTTGATCGAGGCCACCACCGGGCGGATGTTGATCAGGCTCTGCGGAGTGATCGCCTCGGGGTCCTGGGTGGTCATACGCTCGCGCACCACCCGCTCCAGCCGGGTGAGCCCCACCCGAATCTGGTTCTGGATCAGCTCACCCACGGTGCGCACCCGGCGGTTGCCGAAGTGGTCGATGTCGTCGGTGCGGTGCCCGGCTTCACCGCGGTGCAGCCGGATGAGGTAGCGGATGGTCTCGAGGATGTCCTCGGAGGTGAGCAACCCCAGGTTGTCCTGGCGGTAAGTCTCCATCTCGCCGGCTTCGAGCGACCCCCGGCCGAACTTCTGGTTCAGCTTGTAGCGGCCCACCCGGGTGAGGTCGTAGCGCTTGGCGTTGTAGAAGAGGGTCGACACCAGGCCGCGCGCCGACTCCACCGTGGTCAGTTCGCCCGGGCGCAGCTTCCGGTACAGGTCGAGTAGCGCCTCGTTGCGGTCGGTGGCGATGTCGCGCTCCAGGGTGGTGCGGATCACCTCGGCGTCGTCGAAGAGGGCCGCCAGCTCCTCGTCGGTCTGGCCGAAGTGGAAACGCCGTTCGTCGGAGGGGTCCGGATCGTCGAGGGCCCGCAGGAAGGTGGTGACGAACTGCCTCCGCTTGCGGTCGACACGCACCCCGACGGTGTCCTTCTTGTCGATATCGAACTCCAGCCAGGCCCCCCGGCCGGGGATGACCTTGGCGGTGAAGATGTCGCGGTCGGAGGTCTTGTCCACCGCCTGGTCGAAGTACACCCCGGGGGAGCGCACCAGCTGGCTGACCACGACGCGCTCGGTGCCGTTGATGATGAAGGTCCCGTTGGGGGTCATCATGGGGAAGTCGCCCAAGAAGACCTGCTGCTCCTTGATCTCACCGGTGGAGCGGTTCACGAACCGGGCGGTGACGAAAAGGGGGCGCGAGTAGTTGGCGTCGCGCTCCTTGGCCTGGTCGATGGTCAGCGTGGGCTCATCGAAGCGGTGGTCGGTGAGCTCGAGGGCGAGAGTGCCGGTGAAGTCCTCGATCGGGGAGACCTCTTCGAAGATCTCGCGCAAGCCCCGCTCCAGGAACCAGCCGAACGAGTCGTGCTGGACGGAAAGGAGGTCGGGGAGCGGGAGGACTTCGGGGATCTTCGCGAAAGACAGACGGTCGGTGCGCGCACCAGCCAAGGAATCCTCCTCAGTGCTCGCTCTGGGCGGACGTAGTCAGGGTGCTCAGGGTCTTGGGGACGCCAAAGGACCAGGATAGCAGGCCGCTACCCTAGCCCTAATTCGCCGATGTCAACTACGGCGGTTCTTCTGCGGCGACAAGATACCGTCCGCCGGTGCCTCCGGTCAAGGGTCTTCGGCTCTCTCCTCTCCGGATGCGGCCGGGCCCGCCCCTCCCCAGAGCGCCCTGCGGTACACCGCATCGCACAGCGGGCCGAAACCCGGCGGTCGCGGCGCCACCTGCCGTGCCGTCTCCGGGTCGAGAGCCCGGCCCACCTGGGCGGCCCACCATGCCGCCGCCCCGGCCACGCCGAAGGTGACCAGCAGGCCCACGACCACTCCGGCAACCAGGCCGGCCCACTCGCCACTGAACCATCCGGCGATCCCGCCGGCCACCACCAGGACGATGGGCCCGATCACGGGGCATAGGCTAGGGCACGTAGTAGCGCACGATGAGCTCGGGCCGGTCGACGGCCACCAAAGCGTCCCCGGTGAAGAAAGACAGGTAGTCGGCCACCCCGTCGCCGTCGTCGCCGAGGAAGAACCGCAACCGGAACTGGGTGCGTCCGGTGAGGTTCACCAACGGGTAGGCCACCGGCCGCAAGGTCGCCCGGTACCAGTCATCGGGCGGGGCGGCGACGAAGCGGCCCACCCTGCCGCGGCTGCCGAGGGCGTGGAAGTCGTAGCGCTCCAGGGTCGGCTCGTGGTGGAAGGCCCCCGTGCGAATGTCCACCTGCAGCAGGCCGTGGGTGGTGAGGGGGTCGATGCCGTCCGTCCCCGCCCGCCTGATCCTCAGGATCACCGCGGTGACCACGGCATCGTCGGGCAGGCTTCGGGTATCGAAGTCGAGGATGCTGCGGTACTGGCGATCGGCGGCGTCGTCGCCCACCCGGGCGCTGGTGCCGGCCGCATCGCGCTGGTTCGAGCCCTTGCCCGATGCGGTGTCGCTCTCCAGCACCCAGCCGTCGTTGCCTCCCACGGAACGGAAGGAAGCCTGCTCGATCTCCGGCGTCGGCTTCGTGGTGAACCGCCACCAGTCGCCTCCATCGGCTTCGGTCGCGCCGAACGCGTTGACCGCCCTCACTTGCCAGAAGTAGGCGGTCTCGTAGGCCAAGGCGGTCGGCCCGGCCTCCGTGGCCGCCCCGGCATCCACCCAGGCGGCGCAGGCCCCGTCGTCGGCGGTGTCGGCGCAGTATTCGTAGCGGGCCGCCCCGGGCGCGGCCCCCCAGGAGAGGATCGGATCGATCGGCTGCCCGGCGGCGCCGTCGGGCGGGGTCACCTTCCCGAAGGCCCCCGGCGGCCCGGTGGTGAAAGACCACCAGGCTCCGCCGTCGGCCTCGGTCGACCCCCAGCCGTTGACCGCCCGCACCTGCCAGAAGTAGGTCGTGCCCCCGGCCAGGCCGCTCAGGGCGACGCCGGTGTCGGCTCCGGCACTCGCCCAACCCGAACAGGCGTCGTCGTCGGTGGCGTCCACGCAGTACTCGTAGGAGCTGGCCCCGGGCGCCGCCGTCCAGGACAGGGCGGGATCGGGGCCCTGCCCCTCCGCCCCGTCCTCCGGAGAGGCTTTGGAAAACCCATCCGGCGGGCCGGCGGCCACCGCCAGGCTGTGCCACGTCCCGGCGGCCAGCGCGATGAGGCGGTTCCCCGCCGGCGTGCCGGACACTTGGCCGTACGAGTCGTCGCCCCAGGCGGCAATCGAGCCGTCGGCCCGCAGCGCCAGGCTGTGGTAGAGACCTGCGGCAACGGCCACGAAGTCCTTGCCCGCCGGGGTTCCCGAGACCTGGCCGTACGAGTCGTCGCCCCAGGCGGCAATCGAGCCGTCGGCCCGCAGCGCCAGGCTGTGGTGGAGACCTGCGGCAACGGCCACGAAGTCGTTCCCCGCCGGGGTTCCCGAGACCTGGCCGTCGCCGTCCCATCCCCAGGCGGCGATCGACCCATCGGAGCGCAGCGCCAGGCTGTGGCCCCCGCCCCCGGAAACGGCCACGAAGTCGCTTCCCGGCGGAGCGCCCGAGACCTGATCGTAGAAGTCCCATCCCCAGGCGGCGAGCGACCCGTCGGCCCGCAACGCCAGGCCGTGGTCCCAGCCGGCGTCCACCGCGACGAAATCGGTCCCCGCAGGCGGCGATGCCTGGCCGAAGTAGTCGTCGCCCCAGCCGACCAGCGAGCCGTCGGCGCGCAGCGCCAGGCTGTGGTTGCCGGCAGCAGATATCGCCACGAAGCCGGTGCCGGGAGGAGTGCCGGACACCTCGCCGGAGTAGTCCTGGCCCCAGGAGACCAGCGACCCGTCTTCCCGCAGCGCCAGGCTGTGCGCCTGGCCTCCGGCCACCGCCACGAAGTCGAACCCGCCGGGTGGCGGGACGTTGCCGGGGCGCGACCCCCAGTGGGTGATGGAGCCGCCGGCGATCGGGGCGCCGGCCGGGCGGGTGGTGAACGACCACCAGTCGCCGCCGTCGGCCTCCGTTTGCCCCCAGCCGTTGACGGCGCGCGCCTGCCAGAAGTAGGTGGTGTCGTCGGCCAGTCCGCCGAGCGTCACGCTGGTGGCGGTGCCGGCCTCGAGCCACCCGGCGCAGAGGTCGTCGTCGGAAGCGTCCAGGCAGTATTCGTAGGAGTCGGCCCCCGGCGCCGCCTGCCAGAACAGGGTCGGCCGATTCGACAGGCCGGCCGCCCCATCCGCCGGCACCACCTTGCCGAAAGCCGGCGGAGGCCCGGTGGTGAACTCCCACCAGTCGCCGCCGTCGGCCTCGGTGAGACCGTGGCCGTTGCGGGCCCGCACCTGCCAGAGGTACGTCGTGGCGTCGGCCAAGCCGGTGAGCCCGGCGCTCGTCTCCGTGCCGGCATCCACCCAGGGCGCGCAGGCCCCATCGTCGGTGGTATCGGCGCAGTACTCGTAGCCGGCGGCACCGAGCGTCGCCTGCCACGAGATGGAGACGACCGACCCCAGGTGAGCAGCCTCGTCGGCCGGAGCCACCTTGCCGAAGGCCGACGGAGGCCCGGGGGCGACCAGCGCCAGGCTGTGCTCCCAGCCGGCGGCGACCGCCAGGTAGTCGTGGCTCGCCGGCGGCGAAGCCTGGCCGTCGCTGTCGTCGCCCCAGCCGACGAGCGACCCGTCGGAATGCAGCGCCAGGCTGTGATAGAAGCCGGTGGCGATGGCCGCGAAGCCGGTGCCCGCCGGCGTGCCCCAGACCTGGTACACCGCGTCGTCGCCCCAGGAGACGAGCGACCCGTCGGAGCGCAGCGCCAGGCTGTGGCCCCCGCCGGCGGAGATCGCCGCGAAGTCGTTGCCCGCCGGGGGCGACGCCTCGCCGAAGTCGTCGTCACCCCAGCCGACGAGCGACCCGTCCGCCCGCAGTGCCAGGCTGTGGCCCCCGCCGGCAGAGATCGCCGCGAAGTCGTTGCCCGCCGGGGGCGATGCCTCGCCGCTGAAGTTGCTGCCCCAGCCGACGATCGATCCGTCGGCACGCAGCGCCAAGCCGTGATTGGAGCCGGCGGCGATGGCCACGAAGTCGTTGCCCGCCGGCGCCCCCGACACCTGACCGTACTGGTCGCGCCCCCAGGCGGCGACCGACCCGTCGGCACGCAGAGCGACGGCGTAGTCGGAGCCCGCGGAGACCGCGGCGAAATCGTTGCCCGCCGGCGCCCCCGACACCTGGCCGTACTGGTCCCGTCCCCACGCCACGAGCGACCCGTCGGCACGCAGCGCCACGCTGTGATGGCGGCCGCCGGCAATCGCCACGAAGTCCTCTCCGGCAGGCGGCGAAGCCTGTCCGTGGTTGTTCCGGCCCCAGCCGACGATGTACCCCCCGGCCCCGTTGGCCGCGGCCGGCACAGTCACGACCACCAACAGACCTACCAGCAGAAGGGTTGCGCAGCGAAACCGCATGAAGACCTCCCCCCAAAGGAGGAACCGCACCAAGGCGATGGTTTGCCGCTCTCAACTTACTCCTCCCGGCGGAGAGCGTGGGCCCGGCGCACGCTGCTCGACACGCGAGTGAGCCCGGCCCACAAGCCGGGCTCACCCCACCTCGGGGGATGCCCCCTCCGCTCGAGCCCTACGGGCTCGGGCGCCCGGGCTACTTCAGTTCGACGATGGCGCCGGCGCCTTCGAGCAGCGCCTTGGCCTTCTCGGCCTCCTCCTTGCCGACGCCCTCGAGCACCGGCTTGGGGGCCTCGTCCACCAGGGCCTTGGCTTCCTTGAGGCCGAGGCTGGTGAGGGTGCGGACCTCCTTGATCACCTGGATCTTCTTCTCACCCGCGGCGATCAGGATGACGTCGAACTCGTCCTTCTCCTCCTCCGGGGCCGCCGCGGCGGCGCCGGGGGCGGCGGCCATCACTGCCATGGGGGCGGCGGCCGTAACCCCGAAACGATCCTCGAACTTCTTCACGAACTCGGAGAGCTCGAGGACCGTCATCGCCTCGAAGATCTCCAGCAGTTCATCGTGGGTCAGCTTGGTGGCCATCGTGGGTTCATTCCTCCTCGGCCTGGTCGGCCTCGATCTTCTCGGCCTCCTCGGCCGGTTGCTCGGCGGCAGGCGCCGCCTCGCTGGCAGGTGCTTCGGATTCGGGCGGGGTCTCGGGCGCAGCTTCGGCAGCCGCGACGGCCGCCGGGGCGGGCTCGGGCTCAGCAGCAGGCTCGGCCTCGGCCGCGGGCGCCGGGGCGGGCTCGAGGGCCGCTTCGGCAGCCGCATCGACGGCCGCCGGCGCGGGCTCGGGCTCCACCTCGGCCGCAGGTGCCGGGGCCGCTGCCGCGGGCTTCTTCTCGACCAAAGCGCTCATGGCCGTGGCCAGGCCGCGCGGCAGGGCGGCCAGCACGCCGGCCATGGCGGCCAGCGGGGCCTGCAAGGCGCCCGCCACCCGGGCCAGGAGCACCGGGCGGGGCTCCAGATCGGCCAGGGCGGCGACGCGCTCGGGAGGAAGCACTCCCGTTCCGAACAGCGCCCCCTTGACCAGCAGACGGGTGTGGTCGCGGGCGAAGTCACGCAGCAGACGGGCGGTGGCGGCCGGGTCGTCGTAGGCGTAGGCCAGGCCCGCCGGACCGGCGAGCATTTCCTTGAAGGCCGGCCGGCCCATCTCGTCGGCAGCGCGCCGGGCCAAGGTCATCTTGACCACCCGGAATTCGCCTCCGGCAGCCCGCAACCCGCGGCGCAGCTCGCGCTGCTCCTTGACCGTCAGCCCGGCGTACTCGGCCACAAACACGGCCTGCGCCCGTTCGAGGCGCTCCCGGATGTCGGCCACCGCCTGGACCTTCTCGGGTCGTGGCATCCATTCTCCTTGACGCTCGGCGAGGGCGAACCCTCGCACAACAAAGGCTCCCGGACCCAGGTCGCGGGAGCCCACAAGGAGCCTGGCGAACCTACGCCGGCGGCCTGACGGCCCTTGGCCCCGAGGGGGCCGGCGGTCTGCGGTCCGTGAGTTGTGAGGCGGGAGCGTAGTGGGGCCGGCCGCGCCGAGCAAGGCGAGGGAGGAGCGCAACACGAGGGGCTGCCGCTGGACAACCCGGCCCCAAAGGCGCGATGATGAGATAGCACGGGGGGATCCGTGGCGTCGAAGGAGAGCGTCCCCACCAACGCTCCCCGTAGGCGGGTCGCCATCGGCCTGCGGCTAGCCCCTACCCTGGCCCGCCGGTGAATCGGATCGGCGACCTCCTGGCCCGTCGCCGATCGCGGACCCGCAGCGGCCCCGGGTCCCCCCGTCCCCTCTGTACCCCAATGGCTCCAGCGGCCCGGGCCGTCCCCACTCGGCGGGAGTCCCCACCGCGCCCTTCGGACGAGCCTTCGCCGGCAAGCGCATCGCCATCCGATCCACCACCACCGACGGCACCTGCACCGTCTGCTACCGCCACCACCCCATCCGCACCATCAACCTGTCACCCATCACCCCGGTCTAGACAGTGGGCCATGGGAGGCAATATCAGCGGATCAGTTCGAGCAGGCCGTCGAGTTGGTTGACGTCCACCTTGATGCCCACGCCCATGGTCGAGGCCAAGCTCAGCTTGCGGATGTAGCGCCCCTTGGCCGCCGCCGGGCGGTTGCGCTGCAGCTCCTCGACCACGGCAGCCAGGTTGCGGCTGAGGGATTCGACGGGGAACGACACCTTGCCTACCACCACGTGCACATTGCCGTACCGGTCGTTGCGGTACTCCACCCGGCCGCCCTTGAATTCCCGCACGGTGCGGCCGATGTCGTCGCTGACGGTGCCGGCCTTGGGGTTGGGCATCAGGCCGCGCGGGCCGAGCAGGCGGCCCAGCTTGCCCACCTCGGCCATCATGGACGGGGCGGCGATGGTGACGTCCCAGTCGAGGGACTGCTGGCCGGCGGTGATCGCCTGGGCCAGTTCCGCCCCGCCGACGATGTCGGCTCCCGCCGCCTCAGCGTCCCGGGCCTTCTCGCCGTCGGCGAAGACCAGCACCCGAACCGATTTGCCGGTTCCGTGCGGCAGGGTCACGGTTCCCCGCACGATCTGGTCGGCCTGGCGGGCGTCGATGCCCAGGTTGAAGGCGGCCTCCACCGACTCGTCGAACCCGGCGTGAGCCAGGGCCTTCACCAGCCCCAGCGCCTCGCCGGGCGGATAGGTAGCGGTGCGGTCGTAGCGAGAGGCGGCGTCTCGTTGCTTCTTGCCCATTGGGGTCTCTCCTCGTGGTTCCGGCGACCCGCCGGCGGCGGGCCTCCCACTTCTCTTTTCAGGCCTTGGTTCTCTCAGCCCTTGACGGTCAGGCCCATGGACCGGGCCGTGCCCTCCACGATCCGCATGGCGGCCTCGATGTCGTTGGCGTTGAGGTCGGCCATCTTGGTCTGCGCGATCTGGCGCACCTGCTCCCGGGTCACCGAGCCCACCTTGTCCACGTGGGGCTGGGCCGAGCCCTTCTCCACCTTGGCCGCTTGGCGCAGCATGACGGCGGCCGGCGGGGTCTTGGTGACGAAGGTGAAGGAGCGGTCCTCGTAGACCGTCACCTCCACCGGGACGATCGTGCCCACCTGGCTCTCGGTGGCGGCGTTGTAGGCCCGGACGAAGTCCATGATGTTCACCCCGTGCTGCCCCAGCGCCGGGCCCACCGGCGGCGCCGGCGTGGCCTGACCGGCCGGGATCTGCAGCTTGAGCAGGGCGGCGACCTTCTTACGACCCATGGGGAACCTCTCCGGGGACTAGAACTTCTGGATCTGCTCGAAACCGAGCTCGACCGGCGTCTCCCGGCCGAAGATGTCGACGAGGACCCGCACCTTGGACTGATCGACGTTGATGTCCTCGATCACACCGTTGAAGTCGGCGAAGGGCCCTTCCACCACGCGCACCGTCTCCCCGACCTCCCACTCCGGCTTGAAGCGGGGGACCTTCTTCTCCTCGGTGTCCTTGCGCACCCCGAGGATCCGCTCCACCTCGCGCCGCGAGAGCGGCGTGGGCCGGTTGGCGTTGCCCACAAAGCCGGTGACCCCGGGAGTGTTGCGCACCACCGCCCAGGAGTCGTCGTCCATGAACATCCGTACCAGCAGGTAGCCGGGAAACTGCTTGCGGGCCACGGTGACCTTGCGCCCGCTCTTGATCTCGACCACATCCTCCATGGGGATGACCACGTCGAAGATGGCGTCCTCGCGGTGCATCGAGCGGATGCGGGTCTCCAGGTTGGCCTTCACCTTGTTCTCGTAACCCGAGTAGGAGTGGATCACGAACCAGGACCCGGGCAGGTCGAACGGGCTCGACGGAGGGCGTACCTCCGGGGCGGGGAGGTCCAGGCCCTCCGCCTGATCCTGGGCTACGTCGCTCACGTCGGTCACACCGTCAGGGACTCGAGCAGGGAGAGGATGGCCCGCTTGAAGCCGATGTCGAGGCCGAAGGTGTAGAGCGTTACCGCCCCGGCCGTGATCAAGGTCACCGTCGTGAAGACGACCACCTGGCGGCGGGTGGGCCAGGCAACCCGCTTCAACTCGGTGCGGACCTCGGAGAGGAACTGGACGATGTTGACCCGCCGACGGCCGCGGCGCTTTTGGCCTCGGGCGCGCCGATCGCGCTCCCGCTGCTCTTCACGCTCTGCCAGCCTTCGCAGCTCTCGATTCATCTTCCGCTGTTCCTTCCGATCGAGCAGGGGCGGAGGGACTCGAACCCCCAGCCGCTGGTTTTGGAGACCAGTGCTCTGCCAGTTGAGCTACGCCCCTGGGTGCGGAGGAGCCCGCGACGCGCGCGAGCCTCCTGGGCGAACGGCCGGCATTGTACATGGCATCGGCGGCTCACTCGCAAGCCGCCCCCATCCGGGCCGCCGGCGAGCGCTCGGCCGGGCTCAGCCCAGGGCGCGCGGCTGGCGTCGCGCCAGGCCGGCGGCAAAGGCCAGCCCGGTGGCCAGAGCCAGTCCGGCAGCCGCGGCGTAGCGTGCCGCGGCCCGGACGACGAGAGGCCGCCGCGGATCGGCGGCATCCTGGTCGCCGAGGCGCGAGAGCACCCGGAGTTGCAGCCCCGGCGGAGCCACCAGAACCTCGTCGGCCAGGCCGGACAAGGCGCGGCGCAACGACCGCTTTCGGGCCGCGGCCGCCTGGCAGTGCAGGCAGCAGGCCCGGTGGCGGGCCAGGGAGGCCGGCCCTTCCCCCGGGAACACGGCGGCGAGGAAGCACCGTGGGCCCCTCACCTGCTGCCCTCCAGAAGCGTCCGCAGCCGCAGCCGGGCCCGGTGCAGGCGTACCTTGGCGGTCACCTCGGTGATGCCCAGCTCCCGGGCCGTCTCGGCGTTGCTCCACCCGTACACGTCGCGCAGCACCACCACCGCCCGCTGCCCCGGGGTGAGGGCGGAGAGCGCCCGCCCCAGCCCGGCGCGCAGCTCGGCCAGCTCCCCCGCCCGCTCCGGGCGCAACCCGCGGTCCTCGAGGTCCCCCTCCAGCGAGTCGGCAGCGTGACGCCGTGCCCGCTTGCGCAGCGTCCACGCGGTGTTCACCGTGATGCGATGCAGCCAGGTACCGAAGGCGGCCTCGCCGCGGAAGCGGGGCAAGGCCCGCCAGGCGCGCAGCAGCGCCTCCTGGGCGACGTCCGCCGCCAGGTCGGGCCCCACCAGCCGCACGGCCAGGGTGTACACGGTGTCCTGATACCTCTCCACGAGGTCGCCGAAGGCCTCCCGATCCCCATTGCGGGCCCGGTTGAGGACTTCCTCTTCGGCGCGTTGGACCTCGCCGGGGGTCATGGGGTTACCCGGATCGCCCCGGTGGCCACCGGCCCGGGCCCGCTTCCGGCGGCCTCCAGCGCCAGTTCCAAGCGCGCCCCCGCTTCGCCGCGGGCGGCCACCTTCCCGGTGACCACCGCCGGTACGGCGGGCCGGAGCGGCCGCCGGAAGCGCACCCGGGCCTCCGCCAGCGGGTGAGAGCCCGGCCGGTACCGGGCCGCCGCCTGGAACATCCAGGCGGCGAGCAGCAAGCCGTGGACGATGACGCCGGGCAGCCCGGCCGCCCGGGCCGCCCCATGTTCCTGGTGGATCGGGTTGGCGTCGCCGCCGGCGGCGGCATAGCGGGCCAGGTCGACCCTGCTGGCGGAACGACGCAGCGGGCACAAGGCGGCTCCCTCCGCGGGGAGGGGCAGGATCGGGGCCGGGTCACAGGCACCGCGCTCGTCCGCCGGCGGCTCCGCCTCCTCCGGCGCGGTGGCCGTCTCCGACGACAGCACGAACGTCGCGGCTCCCTGTAGCCAGGGCCCTTCGACCCCCGCGGCCGCCACTTCGAAGGTCACCAAGTGCCTCTCCCCCCGGCTGCGGACCCCGGCAACCTTGCCGCTGACCGCCAGTTCCTCGCCCACTGCCAGGGCCCGCTCCCATGAGAAAGCTTGCTCGGCGTGGAGGAGGGACGGGGCACGGCCGGCCACCTCCGGCAGGGCGAGGAAGGCCGGGGCCACGGCGAAGAGGGCGGCGGCCGCCAGCCCCGGGGGGGCGAACTCCCGCCAGCGCGTCGGCTCGTCTCCGGTAGCGGCCACGAACCCGGCCACGGCACCGGGCGAAACGGGGAACACTGCGGGCTCTACAGCCCGTCCGCAGAGGGCTTTCAGAGTCATCGGCAGCCCCGCACGGCGGCGGCCGGAGGCCGCCGCCGCCGGCTCAACGAGTCTCGCGATGTGCCGTGTGCTTCTGGCACCACCGGCAGTACTTCTTGACGGCCAGCCGCTCGCGAGTGTTGGCCTTGTTCTTGGTCGTCACGTAGTTGCGACGCTTACAGACCTCGCAGGCGAGGGTGATGGGGGGACGCTTGTCCGAAGGCATGGGAAGTGGTACCTCGTGATCTGCCGGGTAGCTTTACTTGATGATTTTGGTGACGCGGCCGGCGCCCACAGTCCGCCCACCCTCACGGATAGCGAACCGCAACCCCTCATCCATCGCAATCGGAGAAATCAACGTCACCCGCATATTCGTATTATCACCCGGCATAACCATCTCCACCCCCTCCTCCAAAGCAATCGACCCAGTCACATCCGTCGTCCGGAAATAAAACTGCGGCCGATACCCCGGGAAGAACGGATTATGCCGACCCCCCTCCTCCTTCGTCAACACATACACCTGAGCATCAAACTCCGTATGAGGAGTAATCGACCCCGGCTGACACACCACCTGCCCCCGCTCCACCTCATCCTTACCAATCCCCCGCAACAACAAACCCACATTATCCCCAGCCTGAGCCTGATCCAGAAGCTTCCGGAACATCTCCACACCCGTAACCGTCGTCTTACGAGTCGGACGAATCCCCACCACCTCCACCTCAGTACCCACCGACAAATGCCCCTGCTCCACCCGACCCGTCACCACCGTCCCCCGACCCGTAATCGAAAACACATCCTCAATCGGCATCTGGAACGGCCGATCCACATCCCGCTGCGGCAACGGAACATACGAATCCAACGCCTCCAACAACCTCAACACCGACTCCTCATGAGCCGCATCCCCCTCCAACGCCAACAAAGCCGACCCCCGCACCACCGGCACCTCATCCCCCGGAAACTCATACTCCGTCAAAAGATCACGAACCTCCAACTCCACCAAATCCAACAACTCAGGATCATCCACCAAATCAACCTTATTCAAATACACCACAATACAAGGCACCCCCACCTGACGCGCCAACAACACATGCTCACGCGTCTGCGGCATCGGACCATCATCAGCCCCCACCACCAACACCGCACCATCAACCTGCGCCGCCCCCGTAATCATATTCTTAATGTAATCCGCATGCCCCGGCATATCCACATGCGCATAATGCCGCGCATCAGTCTCATACTCCACATGCGCAATAGCAATCGTAATCCCCCGCTCCTTCTCCTCAGGAGCCTTATCAATCTGATCAAACGGAGTAAACGACACCTTCGGATTACGCGCCGCCAACACCCGAGTAATCGCCGCAGTCAACGTCGTCTTACCATGATCAATATGACCCATCGTCCCCACATTCACATGCGGCTTCGTACGCTCAAACCTCTCCTTACCCATCGCAGCGGACTCCTTCTGTGGTGTTGTCGTCGTTTCGTTTCGGTCGTAGCGGCGGGTGGATTCGAACCACCGACTACCCGATTATGAGCCGGGTGCTCTGCCACTGAGCTACGCCGCCTCGTCGCCCCGGGGGGCTCTCCCCCGGCAGGATGGCGCAGGGGCCGCCATCCGGAGCCCCCTCCCGGGCTCGAACCGGGGACCCCTTCCTTACCATGGAAGTGCTCTACCACTGAGCTAAGGGGGCAGGTGCGGCCAGGTTACCGCACCGGTGGGGGGAGAAGGATTTGAACCTCCGTAGGCTTCGCCGGCAGATTTACAGTCTGCTCCCTTTGGCCGCTCGGGCATCCCCCCGAGGCGCCGCGATGATAGTCGGCCACGGCTGCTGGGGCTCCGGGCAATCGCCCTCCGTTGCGGCCGGGGCCCGGCCGCGGCAGCGAAGGCCCGGGCTCCCTCGCGGCGGGCTCGCCTCCCCCTAGGAAACCCACCTAGCGGATCCCCTGGGCCATCTCCGCGAGCCGCTCCACGCGCTCGGGGATGGGCGGGTGCGTGGAGAACAGGCGGCCCAGTCCACCGCCCCCACCGTGGCGGCCCAAGGCCTTGAGCGGATCGGCGATGAATAGCTGGGCGGTGGAGGGGTTCATGGGCATGGGGATGCGGGAGGTGCCGGCTTCGAGCTTCTCCAGCGCCCGGGCCAGAGCAAGGGGAGAGCCGGTCATCTCCGCCCCGCTGCGATCGGCTTCGAACTCCCGGGCCCGGCTGATGGCCATCTGAATAACCATGGCGGCCAGCGGGGCCAGGATGATGCTCACCAGGCCGATGATGGCGCCCAGGGGGCCCATGTCGCGCCGATCGCTGCCTCCCAGGCCGCCCCACAGCGCCAGGCGCAGCAGGAAGCTGAGGGCGGCGGCCACGGTGGCGGCCACGGTGGCGATGAGCACGTCCCGGTTGCGCACGTGGGAGAGCTCGTGGGCCAGCACCCCCTCGAGCTCTTGGAGATCCATGATCTGCAGGATCCCGGTGGTGACCGCTACCGCGGCGTGCCGGGGGCTGCGGCCGGTGGCGAAGGCGTTGGGCTGCGCCGACTGGATCAAGTAGAGGCGGGGCATCGGCATGTTCTCGCGCTGGGTCAACGAGCGGACGATGGCGTAGACGTTGGGCAGCTCATGCTCCTCCACCGGCTTGGCCCGGGTGGCGGCCAGGGCCACCTTGTCCGAGAAGAAGTACATGAGGAAGTTGATCCCCCCAGCAATCACCAGGGCGGTGATGGCCCCGCTGGTGCCCCCGACCAGCTGGCCCACTAGCACGAAGAGCGCCCCCAGGACCGACATCAGCACCAGGGTCTTGAAGTTGTTGCGCATGGCCGGGATGGTAGGGAGGCCGGTCTCGTTGCGGAAGACCGGCATCCCCAGAGCACAAACGCGGAGGCGGGGCCCCTGCGGGCCCCGCCTCAACCTGCAATCGGTAGGACGCTATGGGGTCGGGAAGAGCACGATCGACTCGGTGCCTCGGGTGGCCCCGCCGTGTAGGCCGACGCCGCGGTCTCCGTTGCTGAAGAGCAGGATGCCCTCCTCCGGAGTGTTGCCCGGCCAGAGGCCGAAGTCGAACACCGTCATGACGTCCGCCGACAGCGGCGCCACGTCGAACGGCATCCCGTAGTAGCCCTCGCCGTAGGGAGTCACCACCAGGTCCGAAACCAGGTCGCCGGGGCCGCCGAAGTAGATATCGGCGGCGTAGACGTCCAGGCCGACGTTGGTGCCGGCGCCGAAGTAGGCCAAGTCGGCCCCGTTCATGCCGATTTGCTCACCGCACAGCCACATGGAGGTGTTGGCCGTGTTGGTGGCGTGCTCGGCAAAGAACCAGGCATCCGCCGCCCCCGTGGCCAGGTCGATGGTCCAGGTGAGCTGGCGTCCGTCGGAAGCCCCCCAAGGGCCGCCGGCATCGGCATTGGTCACCAGGTAGTCATCGACGCCGTCCATGTTGGTGTCCAGGTAGAGCCAGTAGCTCACCGGGAGCAGATGCGACTGGCGCTCGTGCGAGGTGATGGCGAAGGCCCACACGAACGAGAGCCCCGCATCGCAGTAGTCCATCACCGGATAGGTGGTGACACCGACCGCCTCGATGTCCGGAACCGGAGCCCCCGTGCCCGCCGGGCCCGACGGGATGTCCGGGCTGGTGGCGATCAGGGTGTAGGCGTCGTTCTGCGCCCAGCCCGCGCCGAGGTTCTCCAGGTCGACCAGGGCCATGCCGGCATCGAAGGTCATCGGGCCGGCGATCTCCCGGGCGGCCTGCCGCGGCAGGACGTGCCACGGCATGTGGAGCGACCCCTCCGAAGAGGTGAAGGTCAGGTACCCGTCGTACTCGTTCAGGGTCAGTGCCGCCGGGTTGGCCCCGTTGGCCCCCGAGTTCATGTTGTTGGTGGGCAGCAGGCTGCCATCGATGGTCAGGCTCACCCGGAAGGTGCGGCTGCCGTGAGCCGGCACCTTGATCTTCGCCGGGTGCTTCAGGGTCACCGCCCCGCTCGCCTCATCGTCGGGGAAGCGGAAGCTGCCGGCGATGTTGTAGGTGATCTCAGCATCGCTGTAGTTGGTGATGGTGACCTTCTTGGTGAAGCGCTTGATGCCCCACACATCGATGAACCCGAAGGAGAGCCCGCCGTTCTGGGTCCGGGCATCCCAGGCCGCCGCTTCGGAAAGGAGTGCCTCGTCGACCCGGACTTCACCGCCGCCGATGCGGCTGATGGGAGCCAGGCCGCCGCCGAAGAAGGCCGCCATGTTCATGATGTCGGTCTCGGCGGTGTTCATGAGCACCGCCTTGATCTCGGCCGGAGTCCGGCCGGGGTACGCCTGCATCAGCAGGGCCGCCGACCCGGACACCATCGGAGTGGCTCCGGAGGTGCCACCGAAGGGCCCGGTGCCGGTGCCGGTGCCGTAGATGGCCGACACCGAAGCGCCCGGCGCGCCGATCTCCGGCTTCAGCAGGTTGGTGCCCATCGCCGGGCCACGCGACGAGGAGCCGACCATGTGCTGAATCAGCGGGATCCCGTTCGCCGGGTCGAACTCCACGTAGGTGTTCGGCAGGCCCGACTTCAGGGTGTTCGAGATGCTCTGGCTCACCATGAAGCCGGGGATGTCGATCGGCCGGTCGCCGCCGTCGCCGCCGTTGAAGGGGTCTCCCGGGGCGATGAGGCCGATGATGCCGGCCAGGCCGCCCGCCTGGCTGATGTTGCTGATCTTGAGGCTGAAGTTGCAGGCCCCGCGGTCGACCAGGACGATCTTGCCCGCCAGGGAGCCGGGGGCGAAGGGGGCGCATCCGTTCAGGTTGCCGCCCGCGCCGTCGGCGTACTGCACGAAGCCCTCGATCTTGCCGGTCGTCTCGAGAGGCACCGACCAGTCCTGGAACACCGCCGGGTACTGCCCGGTGATGCCCGCCGGAGCGGTGATCTCCAGGAGAGGCTGCACCGCCGAGGGCACGTTGGTCTGCGCCACCGACAGAGCCGAGAGGGCCGCCGACGGCGTGTCGAGCACGTAGGGCTTGTCCGCCCCGTTGCCCGCCGCCGTCACCGAAAGGACGCCTACCTTGGAGGCGTTCTCCACGGCGAGCGAGAGATCGTCGTCGAAGGCCGTGCCGTACAGCGACCCGAGCGACATGTTGACGATGTCGACGCGGTCGTCGATCACCCCATCCATGTTCGGGTCGAGGGCGAAGTCCATGCCCTGGATCAGGCCGATGCCGCTGCAGGCGGTGCTGATCGACGAGCAGACCTTCACGCCGTACAGGCCGACGCCCGGAGCGACGCCGCCGAGGCCGCCGATGATGTCGGCCACGTGGGTGCCGTGGCCGCCCCCGGGGCCGTCGTCCAGCGGGTCGGGGTCGGGCGACTCGGCCGGGCCCCCGGATCCGAACCAATCGGCGCCGACGAAGTCGTACCCGCCGATAACCTTCCAGGTGGGGAAGGTCCCCGCTTCAATGATCGTCGGGTCGTTGGCGTCGTACTCGGCCGGGTCACCGCTGCCGCCGAGATTGGCGTGCAGGTAGTCGATGCCGGAGTCGAGCACGGCCACGGTTACGCCGGTACCGTCGAAACCGAGGCTCTGCACCGCGGTGGCCCCGATGTAGGGCACCGTTTCGGCGAGGTCGATCTCGTAATCCTTGACGCGGCTGATCGAAGCCACGTTCGGGTTGGCGGCCAGCGCCTGAAGGGCCGAAGCATCCACTTCGGCAAAGACGGTATTCAGGGCCACCTGCGCGGAGCCGAGGACGTTGCCTCCCTGGCCGCGCAACGCCGTGGTGAACTGCGCTTGCTGATCCAGCACGGCGCGCAATTGAGTCTTCTGCAGGTCGGCGCGGGCCCCGGCGGCCGCCACCGCGGCGACCGGATCACTGGTGAGGCGAATGCTGACCCTCACCCGACCCTCGGCGCCGAACAAGCCCAAGTCGATCTTGTCGGCCACGGCCACACCCGATGCCGAGATCGGGTTGTCCAGCTTCAGGTCGGCGACATGATCGGGTAGGGCCCGCTCGGGCCTATCGATCTCCTGGGCGCTGCCCACCGCGGCCATGCTGAGCAGCGTTACCAGGGCTATAAACAACACGAGTGTGCGCTTCAAAGCCCGCTCCCTTCCTGAGCGCTTACCTCCGGCGCGCCCATAGGACGTGCCACCCCTGAATCTAGCGCGCCGGACTCACCCCGTGTCGGCCGAGAGCGGCTCGAAGGCCCTCATTCGGTAGGCCGCGGCGTTCCGCAGGGCTCCATTCGCCGGCGCGCGGGGTCCGCCGGCGCCCGGTCGAGGAGGACCGCCACCTCTCGCGCCTTCCCCGACGAGCCGGGAACGCGCCCTCATCGGCGGGCCACCAGCACCCGGAAGTCCCCCAGCCCGCGAGGGTGCAAGAGAGCCTCACCGCCGGTGATCAGGCTCCGGACCCGCAGCCTTTCCATGGCGTTGCCTTCCCGAGCCAGGGCGAGTTCCTCAGCACGCCCGGCCTTGAGCAGCTCGCCCAGGCCCCAGTCCTCCAAGAAGGCCGCCTGGGAGTAGATCTCGGCCCGGGCGCCCTCCTCCTCCGCCGCCGTCCGCAGCGCCCCGAAGTCCACGTCCATGGTGATGTCGGTATGCCCGGGTTCCAGCAGGGGATCGGGCCCGAGGTGATGCCCCCGGTAGGTGCGCAGCGTCCCCTCGGCACGCCTCGCCGCCAGCCCCGGGCCGGTGTCCCCATAGTCCACGATCACCGCGGCACCGGCGGCGAGGCGGCGCAGCATGCCCCGCAGCCACTCCCCGGCGGCGATCTGGGTTTCCACCACGCCGCCTTCAGGGACCGGCCCGGCATGACGCTCCGCCCAGGCCGCCACCTCGGGCCGGGCGGGGCTCTCGAGCCAGCACAACCGCCCCTGCTCCTCTCCCACCAGGCGCTCCGCCCACCCCCGGTCGCGCCGCACTGCCACGGCGGCAGGCAGGTTGTCGGCCAGCTCGTTGGCCACCACCACGCCCCGGATCGGCAGGGTCAGGGCGGCGAGGGATTCCACCACGGCCGCCTCGGGCACGAAGAGGCGCAGAGACTCCCGGGCCGCCGCGGAGACCTCCACCGCCCAGGCTCGCACCCCGACCCGCGCCGCGTCGAGCAGGGCACGCAGCAGCGTCCCCGAGCCCGCCCCGGCATCCACCACCATCACCGGGTCGGCGCCGATCCGCCCCGCCTCCGCCTCGACGAAGCGAGCCAGTACCGCTCCGAAGAGCGGGCTCACCTCGGGGCTGGTGAGGAAGTCGCCTTCTCGCGCCGAGCGCAGCGGGCCGGCGGTGAAGTAGCCCTCGTCGGGGTCGTACAAAGCGGCCCGCATGAACTCGTCGAAAGGCAGCGGCCCCTCGGCACGGATACGGGCGGCGAGGCGGGCTCCCAGCACCCGCCCAGGCTACGGCAGGGCCAGGCCTCGCGCCGCCTCACCGAAGAAGGCCAGCAGCTGCGGGTAGACGCCGGCGGCCAGCGTCACCGCCAGAGTGATCACCAGCGCCGCCGCCAGCGGCCGGGAGAGCGAGACCCCTTCGGGCACAGGCTCGGGAGCCGGGTCCATGAAGGCCGACTTGAGCACCCGGGCGTAGAAGAACAGGGCGATCACCGCGTTCACCGCGGCGATCACCGCCAGCGCCACTCCCCAAGCGTTCCCCGGGTCGCCCAGGACCGCCTTGAACATGACGAACTTGGCGAACCACCCGGCCAGCGGGGGGATGCCGGCCAGCGAGAAGAAAAACACACCCAGCAGAGTGGCCAGGGCGGGCGAGTACCGCGCCAGGCCCGCCCAGTCGTCTATCTCCCGGCTGCCGGTGCGCTCGGCGATGGCGATGACCGCGGCGAACGCCCCCAGGTTCATGAAGGCGTAGACCAGCAGGTAGGTGAGCGAGCCGAAGAAGGCATCCTCCAAAGCAGCTCCCTCGAAAGCGGCGGCCATGGCGAAAGGCACCAGGATGAACCCGGCGTGGGCCACCGAGGAGTAACCCAACAGGCGCACCACATTGCTCTGGCGCAGGGCGGTCAGGTTGCCCACCGTCATGGTCAAGGCGGCCAGCACCCACAGAGCAGGGCCCCACACGTCCCGCGCCCCGGCGAAAGCCGAGTAGCAGATGGTCAGCAAGCCAACGACGCCCGCCCCCTTGGAGCCCACCGACAGGTAGGCGGCCACGGGGAGGGGCGCCCCCTGGTAGGTGTCCGGGGCCCAGAAGTGGAAGGGGACGGCGGCGATCTTGAAGCCGAAGCCGACCAGAGTGAAGAGCACCCCGAGCACGAAGGCCGACTCACCCGAAACGGCGGCGGTCGCCCCGGCGATGCGGGTGAAAGTGGACTCCCCGGTGGTGCCGTACACCAGCGACATGCCGAAGAGGAGCACCGCCGACGACAGGACACCGATGAGGAAGAACTTCAGCGAGGCCTCGTTGGAGCGCAGGTCGCCCTTGCGCCACCCGGCGAGCAGGAAGGCCGGGGCGGAGACCAGTTCGAGGCCGATGAACATAGTGATCAGGTCCCGCGCCGAAGCCATGACCACCGCCCCGGCGATCGACGCCAGGATCAGGAAGTAGTACTCGCCCTCGTAGTAGCGGTCGCGCCGCAGGTAGCTCACCGAGGCCAGGAGCACGATGGCCCCGGCGACCAGGAACAGGCCCTTGACCACCAGGGCGAAGTCGTCCACCACGTAGGACCCGGCGAACATCTCTCGCTTCCCCCCGACCCCCGCCAGAGTCAGGAGGGGCACTCCGGCGGCCAGGAGGCCCACGATGCCCGCCGCCCCGGCCAGCCAGCGGCGGCGCGGGGCCACCAGCAGATCCACCCCCAGCACCACCAGCAGGGTGGCGCCGAGGATGAACTCTGGTAGCAGGGCGTGGTAGTCGAACACTCGCTCAGCCTCCAAAGGCCCGCGCCACCAGGGCCATCACGGAATCGTTGGTAGCGCCGAAGACGATGGCCGGGTACACGCCGACGGCCAGGGTGGCCAGCACTAGAGGCACCCAGGCCCCCAGTTCGTAGCCGTCGGCGTCGCGGAAGGACTTCTCCCGCCACTCCTCGGGGATCTCCCCCAGGTTGACCCGCTGCAGCATCCACAGCAGGTAGCCCGCAGTGAGCACGGTGCCGACGGCCCCTATCACCATGGCACTGCGGAACAGCGCCAGGTTGGCCCCGGCGAAGGGGTTGTAGGAGGCCAGCAGGGCCATGAACTCGCCCCAGAAGCCGGCCAGGCCGGGCAGGCCCAGTGAGGCCATGGCGGCGAAGCCCAAGATGCCCCCCAGCCGGGGCAGGATCTTCTGGTTGCCGCCCAGGCGGGCCATCTCCCGGGTGTGGTAGCGGTGCTGGATCGACCCGGCCAGGAAGAAGAGCAGGCCGGTGATGATGCCGTGGGCCACCATGCCCACGATGGCGGCGTTGATGCCCACCTCGGTGAGGGTGGAAATGCCCAGCATCACGAAGCCCATGTGGCCCACGGAGGAGAAGGCGATCAGGCGCTTCATGTCGGTCTGCGCCAGGCAGGCCAGGGAGCCGTAGATGATGGCGATCACCGCCAGGATCGCGATGACCGGGGCCCAGGCCTTGGCCTCTTCGGGAAGGATGGGCAGGGCGATGCGGATGAAGCCGTAGGACCCCAGCTTCAGCAGGATGGCTGCCAGCAGCACCGAGCCCACGGTGGGAGCGGCGGTGTGGGCGTCGGGCAGCCAGGTGTGCAGCGGCCACATCGGCACCTTGACGGCGAAGCCCAAGAACAGGGCGAAGAACACCCAGAAGGCGAAGGTGCCGGTGAACAACTGCCCCTCCGCCCCCCGGGCCGATAGCGCCTCGATGTCGAAGGTCCGGGGGAGGCCCCCGTTGCCGGAGCGGAAGTACAGGGCCAGGAAGCCCAGCAGCATGAACGCCGAGCCGAACAGGGTGAAGAGGAAGAACTTGATGGCGGCGTAGAGCCGGGTCTCCACCGGGCGCTTGAAGCCCGGCAGCCGCATGGGGTTGCGATCGCCCCAGATCCCGATCATGAAGTACATCGGGAGCAGCACCAACTCGAAGAAGATGAAGAAGAGCACCAGGTCCAGCGCCACGAAGGTCCCCGCCATGCCGGTGGCCAGCACCAGCATCAGCACCAGGAACGCCTTGGGGTTGTGCGGCTCGGGCCAGTGGTTCCACGAGTAGATCACGCACAGCAGGGTGATGAAGGTGGACAGCACCACCAGCGGCAGGCTGATCCCATCGACCCCGATGTGGAACCGCGAGTCGATCGCCGGGATCCACGACGTGTCGGCCCCAAACTGGTAGCCCGCCCGGCCGAAGTCGAAAGCAACGGTGACGATCACCGACACGACGAAGGAGGCGGCGGCGAAGCCGAGGGCGATGGCCTTGATCGCCGTCTCCCGGGCGCGCGGGACCGCCAGCACCACGGCCGCCCCCACCAGGGGGAGGAACACGATGAGGCTCAGCCCCCACCCGTTCTCGAACCAGCCCATCTCGCTCGCCCTCCTCTAGCCGAAGATCAGGAAACCGACCACCAGCAGCACCGCCCCCAAGAAAAGCGCGGCGGCGTACTGCTGCACTTTGCCCGTCTGCACCCGGCGCAACGCCCCGCCGGCCTCACCGGTGGCGGCGGCGGCGGCGTTGATGCCCAGGTCGATGCCCCGCTGGTCCAGCCCGCCGTACACCAGCGCCGACAGCCGGCGGGCGGCGGCGCCGCAGGCATTGACCACACCGTCGATGATCACGTTGTTCGACCAGTCGGTCGCCCGGGCCACTGGGCCCCGGATGGGCCGGACCAGGGCGTAGTCGTATAGGTCGTCCAGGTAGTACTTGTGCTCCAGAAGCGGGTACAGCAACGGGATCCGGAAGCGGTCCCGCTCCCGCTGGCTGGCGCGCTGCCGCCCGAAGATGGCCGTGCCCACCGCGATGCCGGCCAGGGCCGCCAGCGTGCCGATGGCCGCCAGGCCCAGGTTGAGGGCCGCGGCGTGGTGGTCGCCGGGCAGGTGCACCCGGGCGGCCAGCCAGTCGGTGAAGGCGGGGAAAGCCCCCGGGATGTTGACCAGGCCGCCCACCGCCGCCAGGGCGGCCAGGCCGATCAGCGGATAGGTCATCACCCGCGGCGACTCGTGGGGGTGCCCCGCCCCCTGGTACTTGCCGAAGAAGGTCAGGTTCACCGCACGCGCCATGTAGAAGGCGGTGACGAAGGCCCCGGCCACGGCCAGCACCAGCACGAAGGTGGCCAGCCCGCCGCCACCGTGCTGGGAGTCGTAGTAGAGCGACGCCAGGATCTCGTCCTTAGACCAGAACCCCGACAAGGGCACGATGCCCGCCAGGGCCAGCGAGCCGATCACGAAGGTCCAGAAGGTCTTCGGCATGTAGCGGCGCAGGCCGCCCATGTCGCTCATGTTGTTCGAGTGCACCGCATGGATCACCGACCCAGCCGCCAGAAACAACAGGCCCTTGAAGAAGGCGTGGGTGAACAGGTGGAAGAGGCCGGCGGTATAGGCCCCGGCCCCCATGGCGGCCGTCATGTAGCCCAACTGGCTGACCGTGGAGTAGGCGAGCACCTTCTTGATGTCGTCTTGCACCAGGGCCACCAGCCCGCCGAGGAACAGCGTGAGGGCCCCAATCACCAGGATCAAAGGCTTCAGCCCCGCCCCAAAGCCCTCGGCCTGATAGAAGGGGAACATCCGCCCCAGCAGGTAGACCCCGGCGGTCACCATCGTGGCGGCGTGCATCAGCGAGGAGACCGGCGTGGGGCCGGCCATGGCGTCGGGCAGCCACACGTGGAAGGGCCATTGGGCGCTCTTGCCCATGGCGCCGATGAAGAAGGCCAGACCCACCCAGACCCCCACGTCGGCCAGCGCCGAGTCGCCCGCCTCCACCGCATCCAGCAGGTCCGTGAAGCGGAAGGACCCCACCACCAGGGCGGCGATGATCACCCCGAGGAAGAGGCCCACGTCGGCCACCTTGTTGACGATGAACGCCTTGATGGCGGCGGCGTTGTTGGCGTGGTCCTCCCACCAGTGCCCAATCAGCAGGTAGGAGGCCAGGCCCACCAGCTCCCAGCCCACGATCAGCTGGATGGTGTTGGGCGAGGAGACCAGCACCAACATGCCGCCGGCGAAGAGCGAGAAGGCGGCGAAGAACCAGGTGAAGCGGACGTCGCCCTTCATGTAGCCCTTGGAGTAGGTGAACACGAAGAAGCCGACGACGCCGACGACGAAGTACATCATGATGGACAAGCCGTCTACCACCCAGCCCCACTCCAGCACCAGGCTGCCCCCGCCGGGGAGCAGGCCGACGCGGGCGATCTCCACATGGCGCTCGAAAGCCATGGGCTCCACCCAGTTGCCGATGAGCAGGGCAATGCTGTAGAGAGCCACGAAGGCCAGCGCCCCCTCGGCCAGCTCCCACCCCTTGAAGGGCAGCCGCTTACCGAAGAGCACGATGAGGCCCACCGCCAAGAGCGGGACCACCGGGATCAGCCAGGCCCCTTGCGCCAGCAGGCCGAGGAACCCGGAGGGGTCGGTGGCCGCGGCGGCATGCCCGCCCTCGGCGGTGCTCAGTGCGGCGAAGGAGAGCATGCCGGTCATCACCACTTCATCAGGTCGAGCTCGTCGACGTTGGCCGACGAGCGGTTGCGGAAGATCAAGATCACGATGGCCAGGCCGATGCCCACTTCGGCGGCGGCCACGGTGATCACGAACAGGGCGAAGACGTGGCCGGTGTGCAGCGTGTCTCCCAGCAGGGAGCCGAAGGCCACCAGGTTGATGTTCACCGCCGCCAGCATCAGCTCTATGGAGAGCAGCACCGCCACCGCGTTGCGCCGCACCAGCACGCCGTAGACGCCCAGCGAGAAGAGCAGGGCCCCGAGGATGAGGAACTGGTTGACCGTCATTCCCTGGGGTCGCTTTCCTTGGGATCGCTTTCCTTGGGATCGCTTTCCATGGGATCGCTTTCCATGGGATCCTTTCGGGCGACCACGATGCCGCCGATCAGCGCCGCCAGCAGCACGAAGGACACGGCCTCGAAGGGGATCACGAAGCGCCGGAAGAGCGCTTCGCCGAGATCCCCGGTGAGGTTCCGCTCCACCGCCGTCCCCTCGGCCCAGCCGAAGAAAGCGGTGGTGGCATAGGCCAGGGTGGCGAACACCGCCGCCGCCACCGCCAGCGCCGGCCAGCGCCGCCGGTGATCGAGAGGTACGGGATCGCGGCGCAGCGGGGCGCGGGTGATCATGAGGCCGAAGAGGAACAGCACCACCACCGCCCCGATGTAGACGAGCACCACCGTCCAGGCCACGAACTCCGCCCCAAGCATCAGGAACAGAGCGGCCGACCCGGCCAGAGCCACCACCAGCATCAGGACGGCGTGCACCAGGTTGCGCGAGGTGACCACCCACCACCCGGCGGCCACCATCACCACCCCGATGACCAGGAAGACGATGTTCTCGCTCTGGCCGATCCAATCGCCGAAGCTCACGGCTCACCCCCCTCCGGCTCGCTCCCTTCGAGAGCGGGAGGCTCGGGAACCGTCGCCAGCCACTGCGTCAGCCGCTCCTTGCCGTGCAGCAGGTCGGCCAGGCTCTCCGCCGAGTACTCGTACTCCGGGGACCAGAAGAGGGCGTCGAAGGGGCAGACCTCCACGCAGATCCCGCAGAACATGCACAGGGCGAAGTCGATGTCGAAGCGGTCGAGGACCGAACGGGTGCGGGCCCGGGCCCCGGGCTCGGCCGGCGGCTGCTGCACCTTGTGCCCCTCGATGTAGATGCACCAGTCGGGGCATTCCCGGGCGCACAGCATGCACACGGTGCAGGCCTCCACGTCGAGAGCGATGACCCCCCGTGCCCGCTCCGGCGGGATCTCCTTCTCCACCGGGTACATCACCGTGACCGGCTTGCGCAGGAAGGTGCGGAAGGTGAGCCACATGCCCTTGAAGAGCCCCCAGCCCGGGACCACCGAGCGGAGGCGCTTGCCGGAGGAGGAGCGGCGGATGCTCACAGGACCACCTTCAGCGTGGCGGTGACGGCGATGTTGGCCAGGGCCAGGGGCACCAGCCAGCGCCAGGCCAGCGACTGCAGCTGATCCTCGCGCAGGCGCGGCCAGGTCCAGCGGAACCAGATCATGACGAATACCAGGATGAGCGCCTTGCCGATGAGCACGAACGGCCCGAACCAGTCGGCGTTCAGCCCCCAGAAGTGATAGCCGCCCAGGAACAGGACCGAGGCGATGGCCGACATGGCCAGCATGCCGGCGTACTCCCCCAGCAGGAACATGGTGAAGCGGATGCCGGAGTACTCCGTCAAGTAGCCCATCACCAGCTCCGATTCGGCGATGGGCATGTCGAAGGGGATGCGCACCAGTTCGGCGAGGGCAGCGATCATGAAGATGACGAAGCCGATGACCTGGCCCTGCAGGGCGTAGGGCAACGAGATGCCCACCGAGCCGATGTGGAACAGAGGCTGGGCCTGGGCCTCGGTGATCCCCACCATCGACATGGTGCCCGCCTGGATGACCACCCCCACCACCGCCAGCACCAGGGGCAGCTCGTAGGCGATCAACTGGGCCCCGGCCCGCAGGCCGCCGATCAAGGAGTATTTGTTACCCGACGACCAGCCGGCCATGAGCAAGGCGATGGTGCTCACCGACCCGGCGGCCAGCGCGTAGAAGATGCCCACGTCGAGGTCACCCGCCACCAGCACCGGGGAGAGCGGGATGATCACGATCACCGCGAAGGTGCCCAGGAGCGACACCATGGGGGCCAGGCGGAACACCGGGGCGTCCGCGTCGCGGGGGATCAGATCCTCCTTCTGCAGGAACTTCAGTGCCTCGGCGAATACCTGGGCCCAGCCCCAGCGGCCCCCGGCGAAGTAGGGGCCGATGCGGTGCTGCATATGGGCCGACACCTTGAGCTCGGCGAACATCACCACCAGGGCCAGGGCGAAGAGGATCACCACTGCCAGGCCCAGCTTGACCGCCAGCACCACCCAGACGTTGTCGAGCAGGCTCATCGGTCGACGTCCCCGAGGACGAAGTCGAGGCTGCCCAGGATGGCGATGACGTCGGGGATCAAGGCCCCCTCCAGCAGCCAGGGCAGCACCTGCAGGTTGCAGAACGAGGCCGAGCGGATCTTGACCCGATAGGGTCGCCGCCCCCCGCCGGAGACGATGTGGTAGCCCATCTCCCCCTTGGGGTTCTCCGCCCGGACGTAGCACTCGCCCTTGGGCACCTTGATGACCCGGGGCACCTTGGTCTGCAGCGGCCCGCCGGGCAGCGAGTCGACGGCCTGCTCGATGATGCGGGCGCTCTGGCGGATCTCCTCGAGGCGCACCCGGCAGCGGTCGTAGTTGTCGCCGTTGGGCATGGTGACCACGTCGAAGTCGAAGCGGTCGTAGGGCAGGTAGTCCTCCACCTTGCGCAAGTCGAAGGGCACGCCGGAAGCCCGCAGGTTGGGTCCGCTCATGGCGTACTCCACCGCCTTGTCGGCAGGGAGCACCCCGATGCCGATGGTGCGCTGCTGCACGATCTCGTTGCCCAGGACCAGGTTCTCGAGGTCGTCGCAGACGTGGCGCACCGCCGTCATGGCCCGCCGCGTCCCCTCGATGAAGCCCTTAGGCAAGTCCTGGACGCGGGTGCGCTGCGTAGACCCGCCCCCGGCGGCGGGCTTCACCCCGCCGATACGGTTGAAGTTGGGATGGAAGCGGCCCCCGGTGACGCCTTCGATCAGGTCCAGCACCCGCTCCCGCTCCCGCAGGGCGTACATGAGAGGTGTGGGAGCGCCCAGTTCGGCGGGGAACGAGCAGAGGAAGATGAGGTGGTTGGAGATGCGGAACATCTCGGTGAGGATGAGGCGGATGTGCTGGGCTCGCTCCGGCGCCTCGACCCCCATGAGGCGCTCGGCGGCGACGATGAAGGGGATCTCGTTGGCGAAACCCGACACCCAGTCGATGCGGTTCACCAGAGCGGTGATCTGGGCGTAGGTGCGCACCTCGGCCAGCTTCTCGTAGCCGCGGTGCATGTAGCCCATCACCGGCTGCACGCTCCGCACCCGCTCCCCGGCGACGGTGGCCACCAGGCGCAGCACCCCGTGGGTGGAGGGGTGCTGCGGGCCGATGTTGAGGACCATGTCCTCTGTCTGCAGCTCCACCGAGACCGCCGCCTCGGAACGGTGCATGGCCAGGAGGTGCCGATCGGCGGGAGTGGTCACGCCCCGCCCTCCTTGCCCTCTCCCGGGGCGCCCTCGGCGGCGGGCAGCGGGGTGACCTCCACCGCCCCCGGCCAAGGCTTCACCTCGCGGCTGAGCAGCGGGTAGGACTTGCGCAGGGGATGCCCCACGAACCCCTCGGACAGGTAGATGCGCACCGGGTTGGGATGCCCGACGAAAGTGATGCCGAACATGTCGGCCGCCTCGCGCTCGTGCCAGTCGGCGGCGGTGTAGACGCCCGCCAGCGAGTCGATGGTGAGGTCGTCCGGCGGCAAGTCGGTGGAGAGGATCACCGCCTCCCCGGCGGAGACGTCCGAGAGGCGGCTGATGACCTCGCAGCGCTCCTCCACCGGGTCGCCCTCCAGCGGGTCGCCCACCGCCACCTCGTTCGACCAGTCGATGACCGAGAGCCAGGCGAAGAAGGGCAGGTGCGGCTGCAGGGCACGGTGGGCCTCCACCCACCGCTCCCGGGGCACCCGCACCTTGGAGGTACGGAAGACGTCGGCCCATTCGGCCGAGCCCACCAGGGCCGCCCAGTGTGCGGCGCGCGAGGGCGGCGTTTCGGCGGAGGGGGTCTCCGGATCGGGCACCGGGGTGGCGGGGGGCTCAGGCTCGCTCACCGGCGTTCCACTTCTCTTTGATGTCCTCACCCATGATCTTGCGCTGCAGCAGGACGATGCCCTCCATGAGCGCCTCGGGCCGCGGCGGGCAGCCGGGCACGTAGACGTCCACCGGGATGATCTGGTCGACTCCCTTGGTGACGTTGTAGGAATCCCAGTAGGGGCCGCCGCAGTTGGCGCACGACCCCATGGAGATCACGTACTTGGGCTCGGGCATCTGGTCGTACAGCTTTCGCACCGCCGGGGCCATCTTGTCGGTGATGGTGCCCGCCACGATCATGAGGTCGGCTTGCCGGGGGGAAGCGGGCAGGGGGATGATGCCGAAGCGCATGAAGTCGTAGCGCGGGCCGGCGGCGGCCATCATCTCGATGGCGCAGCAGGCCAGGCCGAACTGGAAGAGCCAGAGCGAGTACTTGCGCGACCAGTTGAGGAGCCAGGTCAGCGGCTTGGGAGAGTCGAAGCGGTCTAGGACTCCCACTTCAGCACTCCCTTGCGGATGGCGTAGACCAAGCCGGCCAGCAGGATCACGATGAAGATGACCATCTCCACCAGGGCGAACAGGCCCAGCTGCTCCAGCCGTATCGCCCAGGGGAAGATGAAGGCCGCCTCGACGTCGAAGATCAGGAACAGCAGGGCGAAGATGTAGTAGCGGATGTGGGTCTGGCTCCAGCCGCCGCCCACCGGGTCGATGCCGCACTCGTAGGCGGTGGCCTTGGAGACCGAGGGACGGCTGGGGCGGAGCAGCCAGCCGACTCCTACCGCCGCTGCAACCAGGAGAGCACCGAAGCCGGCGAAGACGGCGACGGTGATGTAGTCCTGGAAGTACTCCGCCACTGCTCTCCTACCGGGATCAGGACGGCCGGAGTATAGGAAGCGGGAGGAGGCCCGGTCGCCCCGGACAGCTTGCGCCGCACCGGGGGCGCGGGGTAGCCGGTTCGGCGTAGCCGGCCCCGGCCCTCGCCCGGGCGGGGAGCCCGAGGCCGCTCTCAGCCGCTCCGGCCTTCCTCCGAAACCACCGGGCAGGCGTTGGACACCGTCGCCGTCATCACACACCCGGCGGCGGCCACGGCGTCGAAGGCACCCGCCAGGGCGCGGAAGACCGCCTCCGCCGGGCCGACGACCAGGGTGCTCATCGCTCCCGGCCGGGGCTCCAAGCCCGCCCGGCGCACGGCCTCCAGCGCCGCGGAGACCCAGGGCTCCAGCGACGACACCCCCAACGGGTAGACGGCGAACTGGCAGCTCACCTCCATGGTCACCTCCGCTCTAGAACGATCACCTGGAAGGCGCCCCGGCCCGGAGCCACCCGGCCCCACTTCTCCAAGAGAGGCCCCAGCCGGCGCAGTCCCGGAAGAGGCCCGGGAGCGAACAGAGCGCCCTGCCGCTGCACCTCCCCGTAGGCTCGGCACCAGCCCGCCACCTTCTTCGGGACGAGCAGCCGCGCCGAAGCCCAGGCTCCCCGACGCCGCCTCGAACGCGAGGCCGGCCCCCACAGGCTGCAGGCGTTGAGCAGGGCTAACACCAGCCGTCCGCCCGCCCGGGTGACCCGCACCAGTTCGCCCACCACC
>Ga0209164_1000765_pt1 | contig 57757 bp, 57 predicted proteins | sample MTBNYHSulfiMetaG_FD_187458 | JGI IMG/M metagenome (GOLD analysis project Ga0209164, IMG submission 187458) | Enrichment culture microbial communities from rom New York Harbor, USA that are MTBE-degrading - MTBE-NYH (New York Harbor Sulfidogenic)... | ecosystem: Environmental > Aquatic > Marine >... | reverse complement strand
GGCGATCCGGACAACGGCGCAGCACCAGGAACGGCATTTGAGGATTTACCCGATAGCTGGACCTGCCCGGAATGCGGGGCAGCTAAAGATGAATTTGAAATTATCCCATAGCCATCTTAAAGACCCCCACCAACAAGCGGATAAGGGTCAGCGAATACAGGCGATGTTCTCCGGTATCGCTCCTACCTATGACCTTCTGAATCATTTACTGAGCTTTAATCTGGATCGGCGTTGGCGGAGGCGGGCGGTAGAACTAAGCCAAGTCAAACCCGGCCAATCGATACTCGATCTGTGCTGCGGAACAGGCGATATGGCGCTGGCGTATGCGCGGGCCCAATCCGAGCTGGACAAAATCACGGCGGTGGATTTTTCCCCCCAGATGTTATCGCGGGCCAGGCAAAAAGAAGCCCAAATGTCCAATCGCCAGGAAAACGGCCGACATAAGCCGATTAATATTCGATGGTTATGTCTGGACGCGGAAAAAACCGGGCTGGAAGAGGCCAGTTTTGACTGCATCAGTTGTACGTTCGGGATTCGTAACCTCAGCGATCCGCAGGCTGGTCTGCGGGAGATGTATCGCCTGCTCAAGCCGGGCGGTAAAATGGTTATCCTGGAATTCTCCCTGCCCGAAAATCCCCTGCTGGGGTGGGTGTACCATCTGTATTTTGGGGTTGTTTTGCCGCTGGCAGGAGGTATCATATCTAATGATAGAAGTGGTGCTTATCATTATCTGCCCGAATCAGTACGAGGCTTTGGCGCCGCTGAATATCTGGATAAGCTTATCCGACAGGTGGGCTTTATAAATATCTACCAGGAGAAGATTACCTTCGGAACCGTGCTGGCGATGGTCGGGTATAAACCATAATGGATAAAAATAATACGCCAAAAAGATGGTTTACCAACGGGGCGACCATGAGTTACCCTAGTAGAGGCCGATCGATCTACTGGGTGGTAAATCTGATACTTTACGGCCTGCTGAATATGTTTTATCTGCGAATGCAGACGGGGGTATGGTGGCAGACGAAAAGCCCTTATAGCTCCATAGATTTGATTGATCAGCTTTTATGGCCGTTAAATATCTTTCATTTTCCCATGCAGATTATTATCATCGCCCTGCTGATGGGCTTGCTATGCACCATCCCCATCATCATCGCCCAATTGTATAACCTGATGTATGCCGTCCCTTTCCTGGCGGCAAGCTTTTTACTAGGTCATAATTCGGTTCTTACTTTATGCCTGCTGGTCAGTTGCGCGGCAGTTAGTTTCGAGCCGATGCGATTTAAATCCAAGTTCGTTTCGGCCATCGTATGTCTGCTGCCGGAAGTGCTCTACTGGCTGCTCTTCAGCCGGGGTAATCCCGAACAGGACGTGCATCGCTGGGCGGTTATTTACGCCCCGTGGGGGCTGGCGTTTCTGATAAGCGTACTCATCTTGGGGGTGGTACTGACGGTCGGACATGTTCTGCGTTACCGACCCGGCGGTGTCATGCCGGTATTCGGATTGATGCTGGCCGGTACGGTAATCCTGTTTCATTACAGCATCGGAATGGACGAGCGTGACTTTCAGGCGCAAGTGTTCCGCTACAGCCCGGGCGAGATCCCGGAATTGCAGAATCGCAGCATCATCCCCCAGTTGGAACAGGAATTTAACCAGTGGCAAAAACAGTTTCCCTACTTAACGCCGGAATTAATCATGTCCCAACTCCGTTGGGAGTGGAAACTGGCATTCGGACCGGCATCCGTCATCGGCTCCAGCGATCTGAACAACCTTAACGAAGGTAACCCCGCCGCACTGGCGAAGCGCGAGGCCTGGAAAGTAGGTTTTGCCCAGGCAAACGCTCTCGATCATATTAATGAGTTTATTAAAACCGAGCAGCACAATAAAAGACTCGCAGATGCTCTTTATTATCTGGGGCAGCTGCTCGATTTGAGTGTGGATATGAGAACCCTGTACGAAGAAGACGCCCTGCGTTTTTATACAGATATACCGAAAATTCACTCGGAAAAATACTGGCATGAAATCGTGGATCGGTTCGGGCAGACGGAGGTGAGCATCGAGGCCCGGTGGCGACTGTCCCGCCTGGCCGCCGCCCGCCAACCGGAAAGAATCAGCGAACCCTATCACTTCGAGAAGGCCCTGGAACTGCTGCAAGAAGCGGACAAACTATGTCAGCAAAAACTGCAAGAGCGAAAAGAAAACTCCCATAAGACAAGCCTATGGAACAAATGGCTGGCGACAGTTTTTAGCGCTCCGCCGGATACTATTACCCTCGATGAGCTTGCCGCGCTGCAGATGAAAATCGGACAATTAATGATGCTGATTAAGGAAAACCGCAGCGGTCATCCCCAACAGGAACAAAGACTGGCAAAATTTATCGATCTGGATTCTCATCAGCTCAATTACGAAGACCAGTTGAAAACTCTGCGACTGAATTCCTCCCAGCCTGATCCTCTGATAGACAATATCGAACTGGCCCAGGCGCTTCTGTTTAAAGACCCGGACGCTAAAATTGTCCGGCTGACGGAGTTAACGCGGCAATATCCCGATCGCGACGGGGGAGTGGAAGCGATGCTGGAACTGGCCCTGGTATTGATGGAACAACGCAACCGCAGCGGTCATCTGGGCGATCGCGAAACCCTGCTGGAACAAAGCCGAAAATACCTGCAAAACATCATTACCGCCCAGCCAGGCACTTATTTGGCAAAGTATGCCCAGGCGCTGCTTAATCAGAACCCACTAGAATAATGAATGATGCCGCGGAGTACTTTCGTACTTTTTCCGGCACAGCATTATCCCTAATGTGGTAAGAAGGTGTGAAAGTAAGAAAGTAAGAAGGAGCGAAAGAATCATAATGGGCGAGATTCGATAAATAATCTGCGAAAGTTAATCCGTGGATAAATGGTACAAAAACGGCCTGCAATTTTCCTGCCGACAATGCGGCAACTGCTGCAGCGGACCCCAGGAAGGATATGTCTGGGCTAATCGCAGCCAGATCGAGGCAATGGCTGAGTATCTGGGCATATCAGCGAAACAATTTCAACAAAAATACGCCCACAGGGTGGGGCTGCGCTATAGCCTGATCGAGAAAAAAATCGATAAGGACTGCATTTTTTTGAACGATAACGGCAAAGGGAAAATCTGCGCGGTCTATCCGGTTAGGCCGGGTCAATGTCGTAACTGGCCTTTCTGGAAAGAAAATCTTCGCAGCCGATCGGCCTGGCAGGAGGTGGGATTGAAATGCCCCGGGATAAACCAGGGCAGATGGCACAGTCAGGAATTGATCGAATCAATCGCTTCCGGAGAAGTAACCACGCAAGAGGCGGCGGGGGCAAATACCAATGAAACGGCTATAAAATGGATAGAGGCCCATTTAAACCATATTGACTGCCTGCAGGCGGTTGCCGAAATCTATGACGAAATTGATCGTTATATCAGCTCGGCAAATCCCAGATGCGATAACTGCGGCAGATGCTGCGATTTTACCAATTTCGACCACCGGCTCTTTGCCACTACCCTGGAGATGCTCTATTTTTGGCAGGGTCTGAAAAAAAGCCAAGGAGAGGCGGCGAGCAATCTTAAAAGAATAAAATTTGACGCAAGCCGCGGTCGCTGTCCCTATCAACAGGGGAAGGTATGTTTGGCGCGGGATTTTCGGCTGGCGAGCTGCCGCATATTCTACTGCCGGGATCAGGAGAGCACCTGGCAAAGCGAACTATCGGAGCAGGTGCTTGGACGATTGCGAAAACTCCATGAACAATATCAGGCGATCTACTATTATGACGACCTGCTGAACTGGCTGGCGAGATATGAAATGATCGATTGTCAGCGATAATAGCTCTGGTGGAAAAGGCGAGGAGCATATTTACTTAAAATTGGTAATTCACGGGGCCATAACAAGTTATATAGGACAGTAATCGCCGCCGGCTGGTTGCGGGCAGATTTTATCCGCCAGGTTAAGGTGGATATTTGGCTTGAGAGCACTGGCGGAATGGCTTAGAATAAGCCCGGCCAGGAAGTGATTTTTACGCCGGCGAGCGGCGCGATCTGGCAATTTGATAAAAGTCGATTTATCGGGAAAGGACGCATATTAAAATGAAAAATTACGGCGCGATAATTTCTGTCAGCCAGGAGGGCGATGTTTGTGTCGTTGAAATGCTGGCAGAAGAAATTCTCGAAGAAGTAACTATCAATAATCTGACCGAATCCTTGTTTTCCCTGATAGCGGAAAGGCCAAAGGTACAACTGCTGCTTAGCTTTGCCCATGTAAAACATTTTAGTTCCAGTTTATTGGGAACCCTGATAAGGCTGAGCAAGCGAGTGGAGGAAAGGGAAGGACAATTGAAGCTGTGCGAGATAAGCCCGTCATTATATGAGGTTTTTGTTATAACCAAACTCAATAAATTATTTGCTATTTACCAAGAACGAGAAATCGCTCTACAAAGTTTCGAGCAATAAATTTCCCGGGTTTTCCCCCCGCGGCAAGCGATAAGGTGTCGTTTGCCAGGATTAAAATGAAATTATTTTTTTGTTGCCGCGTTGCCGCGACGCAACAGGCCTACCTTTGATAATTTATTACTATGCCGTCTAAGATATACCGCGAACTGGAATTTCCCAGCGATTACCCCTACGCCAAAGACGCGGAAGACCGTATTATTGATACGGCAGAGAAACTCAAGCATAGTGAAGATACGATTTTTGCCCTGCGCTTGAGCCTGGAAGAAGCATTCTCCAATGCTATTCGGCATGGTAATGCGAATGATAAAAACAAAAGCATAAAAATAAGTTACTACGTCGATAATGATCAAATTGATGTCTTTGTCGCTGACGAGGGAAAAGGATTTGACCCTGGTGTGATTCCAGATCCGACGCTGCCGGAAAATCTGAAAAATCCCTCCGGCAGGGGAATACTGCTGATGCGTGCCTATATGGACCAGGTGGAATTCAATAGCACCGGCAATCAGGTTCATCTGGTAAAATTTAACGAAGATTCTCCGCCGCGAGATGTAGAACTAATGAAAAGGCGGGGAAAACAGCGGCCAATCTAGAGCTGGTTGCGAATCAGGCGGGCTAATTCATCGATCCGGCCGGGAGGATATGCAGCAGCAGGCCAACTGCCGAAAATTCCATCTGCCTGTCGGCGGGGAATAATGTGAAAATGAACATGTTCGATCAATTGCCCGGCGACGCGTCCGTTATTAAGGAGAACATTATATCCTTCCGCTTTCACTATGGAAAGCACCGCCCGGGCCAAAGAAGCGATATGGCGGGTTAAAACCGAGAGAACCGCTTCAGGACAGTCATCGAGCCGGCTATAATGCTGCTTGGGGATAAGGAGACAATGACCGTCACTAACGGGGCCGATATCGAGGAAGGCGAGAACTGTTTTGTCTTCATAGATTTTGGCACAAGGGATTTCCCCGTGGACGATGCGACAAAACAGGCACGGCTGGCCCATAAGACGAATCTCCCTCGAATTTAATCTTTGGCTGAGTTGTCTGGGACGACATCCTCCGCAGTTTTTTCCTTGCCGGCATCGTTGGAACTTTCCGGCTCGGCGGGGGTTGAGGTATCTGTCGCTTCAGGAAGAGCCTCAACAGAAACCTCTTCCTGCAACTGTGCCGGTTCAACAGGAGGAGTTTGGGCCGCTGCGTGACGCTTTCCGGTTACCTTCTGGTCTCCTACCAACTGTAATAAAACCAGTTGGCCATTGTCACCAATCCGCCGCAGGGGCAGACGAATTATCCTGGTATAGCCGCCCTGACGATCAGCAAAACGGGGCCCAAGCTCCTTAAACAGCTTGTTGATAACCGTTTCCACCTGGGTCGGTTCGCCATCCTCAATCTTACATATGGCCCGATCCCCCAGCAAGGCAATGGCCCGCCGACGGGCATGCAGACTGCCATCCCTGGCCAGCGTGATAAGTTCCTCCGCGAAAGGCTTGACAAATTTGGCCTTCTCCACCGTGGTAGAGATCGTTCCATGCTCAAACAGCGAGGCGGCAAGGTTGCGCCGCAAGGCCCGCCGATGAGCACTGGTCCGGCCTAAATGTCTGCCTGAAACCTGATGTCGCATTATGATTCACCCTTTGAAAAGTATATTCTCTTTTAACCTCAAATTTTGCCTAACAGCCAAATTCCGGGCGGCAAAGCTAATTATTTTTTATCTCCATTCCCAGTTCCAACCCCAAATCCACCAATTTGCGCTTTACCTCCCGCAAGCTGGTTTTGCCGAAGCTGCGGAGGGCCAATAACTGGCTGTCCGTGTAAGTTACCAATTGGCCTACGGTGTCAATTTTACTCATTTCCAAGCAATTGCTGGCACGAACCGATAATTCCAAGGCAGAAATGGGCAGAGCCAGTTTTTTCTGCAGCTCCTCATCGACAGCTTCCGTCACCTGGGCTTCGGCAGCAATCTTCTCTTGATCTTCGACCAGGTCTTTACCCACCTCGAAATACTGGATAAATGGACCTAAATGCTTGCGTAAGATCTTGGCGGATTCCACCAGAGCCATCTCCGGGTCAATGGTGCCATCGGTCCAGATTTCCATAATCAGCCGATCATAATTGATCTTCTGACCGACACGGGTCTCTTCGGTTTTGTAACGCACCCTGCGGACCGGAGAGAAAAAGGCATCAATGGGAATGACCCCTATTTCCCGGGTTTCCGCCTTAACATCATCGCTCGCCAAGATATAGCCGCGGCCCTTTTCCACTACCATCTCCATTTTGAAATTAACTTCTTCCGTCAGGGTAGCAATGATCTGATCTTTGTTGATGACGGTGACGGCAGGATCGGCCTGAATGTCAGCAGCGGTTACCGTACCCTTTTTCCTGGTATCGATCTTCATCGTCTTGGGTTCATCACCTTCCAGGCGCACTACCAGCGATTTAACGTTCAAGACAATGTCGGTCGTATCTTCCGTCACGCCGGGCAAAGAGGAAAACTCGTGCGCCGCCCCGGCGATCTTGATAGAAGTGACGGCACTTCCTTCCAGCGAAGATAGAAGGATCCTTCTTAAACTGTTGCCGATGGTAATGCCAAATCCACGCTCGAAGGGCTCTATCAGGAGCCGACCATATTTATTAGTAGAAACCTTCCCATCCAATTCTACCTTGGTCGGCAATTCAAGCCCGCGCCACCTGATTCGCATTTTATGGCCTCCACTAATTCGCCCTAACCACCATCAGCTTCATCCATAACAAGCGGCAACACTGCCACCTGAGGCCCAATCCGGATGATAAAGCTTTCTTTTGGTTATGGCCAAAGAATATTATTCCGTAAACTTAAACCCGGTAAAAGCTTGAGCAAAAGCTAAAAACTTACCCAATCTTATCAATTTAATTATTCTGGTCTTTCCGGCTCGCCTATCCCACTATCTCGAGCAGATTTCCACGACCATTTGTTCCTCCACCGGAATCTGGACATCCTGCCGCGTGGGCAAGGCCACGACCACACCCTCGAGGGTCTTGGCATCCACCTGCAGCCAGGATTGAATGGGAGCGGCACCTTCCGCCTCAACATAAGCTTTAACCATTTTCTGCGTTTTTTCCGAGGCTTTGAGAGAGATCCGATCACCCTTCTTGACCAAACAACTAGGGACATCTACTTTATGGCCATTAACAAGGATATGTCCCGAGGCAATCATCTGCCGGGCATGGCGACGCGACTGGGTGAAGTTCATCTTGAAAACCGTATTATCCAGCCGTCTTTCCAACAAAGCCAGTAATTTTTCCCCGGTGTTGCCGCGTACGCGTTCTGCCTCGCGGAAGTAGATTCTAAATTGCTTTTCCAGGACGCCGTAATAGCGTTTGACCTTCTGCTTTTCCCGCAGACGAACTCCGAAATCACTGCTGCGTCCCCGGCGCCAAGAATGCATGCCGGGCGGCTTATTGCGCTCCTGCTTTTCCACCGGGCATTTGGCAGTCTCACACCGCATCCCTTTGAGAAACAATTTCATGCCTTCCCGTCGGCACTGACGGCAAACCGGCCCTAAAGTTCTACCCATAAATAACGTTTAACTCCCAACGCAAGTTTTTTAAACTTTTGCTATCGCTAATTGCCAATTTTAAAATTACAGTTTCCCTCTGATAATATTATTAGACCCTTCTCCTCTTGCGGGGCCGACAACCGTTATGGGGCAAGGGAGTGACATCCTCAATGGAGGAAATCCTTAGTCCCGCGGCCTGGAGGCTGGTGATGGCCGACTCCCGGCCGGCACCAGCGCCCTTAACGCGGACCTCCAACTCCGAGACCCCATATTTCTTGGCGGTGTTGGCACACTTTTCCGCGGCTCGCTGGGCGGCAAAAGGGGTGCTTTTCCGAGAGCCTTTAAAACCAATGGTACCCGCGGAGTCCCAGCACAAAGTTTCACCGTTAACATCCGTGATAGTTATTAAAGTATTATTAAAGGTTGCCTTGATATGAGCAATTCCCTTGCCCACATTGCGACGTACTCTTTTCTTGCCGACTTTTTTAGCCATGTAATTTTCCTACATTCCTGTATTACTAATCAATTCCCGATATAAAGCTCTTTCGTGCTCCTGCAGGGCAATTCCCCATACCCAAGCGGGTATTAGCCATGCATCTCCTTGACGCCTTTCTTGCCGGCGACAGTCTTGCGGGGGCCCTTACGGGTGCGGGCATTGGAACGGGTTCGCTGGCCGTGAACCGGCAGGCCGCGGCGATGGCGCAAACCGCGATAACAGCCGATGTCTTTCAGGCGGGAGATATTCTGGCTGACCTGACGACGCAATTGGCCTTCCACCACATAGTTGCGATCGATGATGCCGGCAACACGACTGATCTCGTCGTCGGTAAGCTCCTGTGCCCGGACGGTTTCGCTGATTTGAGCCTCTTTCAGTATCTGTTTTGATAAAACCGGCCCAATACCAAAAATATAGGTCAAGGAGACCCATATCGGTTTCTCATTGGGCACATCCACTCCAGCAATACGGGGCATAATAATTCCTCGCTATCTGCCTTGGCGCTGTTTATGCCGGGGATTGGCAGAGCAAATCACCCGGATGACACCCTTGCGCTTGACAATTTTACAATTTTCACAAATTCTTTTTACCGAACTACGAACTTTCATATCTGCTCCTGTTGGGTCTGCAGCTTACTTACGCAGAATAATGCGGCCTCGAGTCAAATCATAAGGACTAAGCTCAACCGTAACCATATCACCCGGTAAAATCCTGATGAAATTCATCCGCATCTTTCCTGAAACATGGGCCAGAATTTCATGACCATTTTCCAAAGCTACTTTAAACACGGCGTTCGGCAATGCCTCCAATACTTTAGCGTCCACTCTAATAGCATCGCGTTTTACCATAAACCTACAATCCTGTGAAAACTAAAATCGACACCGGCAAAAACAACTAAGCGATGAAATCCAAACGCATCACCCGCATTACTCAATTCAAGACGGTCAATGCCTCGGCGCCATTATCGGTAATCGCCATGGTGTGCTCAAAATGGGCGGAGGGCTGGCCATCCACCGTAACAACGGTCCAGGAATCATCCCGTTCCCTGACCCGATCCGTACCCAAATTAACCATCGGCTCCACCGCTAAAATCATGCCTTTTCGCAGGACAAAATCATTTCTCAAGAGCTCTTCACTGACAAAATTCGGCAGCTTGGGATCCTCGTGCATCTGACGACCGATCCCGTGGCCGACGTAATCCTTGACTACCGCGAAGCCGGCCTTTTCCGCATGGTCCTGCATTAAGGCGGCTATTTCGCTCCAATAGCGTCCCGGCCGGCTTTCGGTAAGCGCAAGCTCGAGCATCTGCCGGGTGACCTGCACCAACTGCCGGACCCGCGGCGGGACATCACCAACAATAATCGTCGTGGCGGCGTCACCACAATAGCCCTTTAACTTAACGCCGCAATCAATGCTAATTATATCATTCGGCGCCAATTGGCGGGTGCCGGGAATCCCATGCACCACTTCTTCGTTAATGCTGCAGCAGATGCTGGCGGGAAAATCAAACTTTGCCCGGGGCTTCTTTACGCCCTTAAACAAGGCAATCGCACCCGCATCGGCTATCATCTGATCACTCACCTGGGCTAACTGGGCGGTGGTTACCCCCGCCACTGCCTCTTCGGTAAGGCGTTGCAATACCTGCGCTACGATTCTCCCGGCGGCGCGAATTAATTCAATTTCTCGTTCCGTACGGATTGCAACAGCCATAAATTATTTTAGGTATCCTGCAGGATACCATCCATAATGTTTAATAACTCTGCGGTAACCTCATCAATCGAGACATTGCCGTCAATATGGTGAAGATTGTCTGTCTGGGAATAATATGATATCAACGGCGAGGTCAGCTCATGGTAATTTTTGATCCGATTACGAACTACTTCTGCAGTATCATCCGCTCGCTGCATCAACGGGCCACAGCCACGATCGCATAAATTATCATTTTGTGGGGGATTGAATATCATATGATAGGCGGCGCCGCACCGGGAACAACTTCGCCGACCAACGATCCGCTCTTCCAGTTTGATATCATCTACCCGTAAATTCAACACCACATCAACTTCCTTGTCCGCTTCTTCCAGGGCTTTATCCAGCTCCAGGGCCTGGCCGATGGTGCGGGGAAAACCATCCAGGACAAAACCCCCGCTGTTGCCAGCAGTTTGTATCTCCTTCATCATCATAGCGACGATCAAATCGTCCGGCACCAACTGGCCGCTATCCATATATGACTGGGCCTGCTTTCCCAGATTGGTTCCCTCTTTGCGCTCGCGACGTAAAATGTCGCCACTGGACAGATGTTTCAGCCCATAACGATCGACCAGCAGTTTGCATTGCGTGCCCTTTCCCGCTCCGGGCGGGCCAAGAAAAATTACAATCATGCGTACGCCCCCTTTATCCTTCCGCCTTCCATAAAACCGGCATAATTTCTCATAATCAGATTGGTTTCGATCCGCTGGACCAAATCCAAAGAGACGGAAACCACAATCAATAAGCCGGTGCCACCGAGGAAGGTCGCCACACTAAAGGGGATATCCATCCAGACAAAAACCAGGGTGGGCACCACGGCAATGATCGACAAAAATGCGGCACCCACATAGGTTATCCGCGACATGACCCGTTCGAGATACTCGGCGGTCCGCCGGCCGGGACGCAAGCCGGGGATGAAGCTGCCATAATCCCGCAGGTGGTTGGCCATCTCCTTGGGCTGAAACTGAACCGTAGTCCAGAAGTAAGCAAAGAAATAAATCATCGCGACATAGAGAAAATTATAAGTAAACGATGTGGGCCGAAATGCATCATACATAACATAGAAGGCGTTCGCTTCCGTATACTTAGACAGTTGGGAAAAAACAATGGGTGGAAACTGCATAATAGTGACAGCGAAAATAATCGGCATCACACCACCGTGATTAACCCGCAGGGGCAGATAATGCCGCTGTCCGCCCACCACCCGCCGACCCCGCATCATTTTCGCCTGTTGAATGGGGATTCGCCTCTGGCCCTGCGTGATTAATATGGCGCCAGCCACAACGCCGACAAAACAAATAATTAAAAAGAAAATCTTAGACGCTCCCAAGGCGTTGGCAGGTGCGTCAACGGAAAAATTCGACATTTTTATCACCTGCCAGATCGCAAAGGGCATGCGAACCACGATACCGGCCATAATGATAAGACTGATACCATTGCCCACGCCATATTCATCAATCTGCTCGCCCAGCCACATGAGAAAGATAGTCCCCGCGGTCATGCCCAGGGCACTCATCAGCAGGAACATCGTCCAGTGGTTCTGGACGATATCAAGGTAGACAAAACCCAGCGACCTCATCCAATAAACCACCGCGATCGATTGGACCATACACAATCCGACCGTAGCATAGCGGGTATATTCCTGAATTTTCTTTCTGCCGACCTCCCCTTCTTTCTGCAATTTCTCCAAGGCTGGCACCACGGTAATCAACAACTGAAAGATGATCGAAGCGGAAATATAAGGCATGATGCCCAGCCCAAAGAGACTGCTCTGGCGGAGACTTCCGCCGGTAAAAATCTGGAGATAATCCGCGATGCGTCCCAAAGGTGAAGAAGAATCGCTTTGCTGCATTTTACTAAGCATTGCTTCCTGGTTTACGCCGGGCACCGCCACATGGAAGCCGATGCGATAGATACAGAGCATAGCCACCGTAAAAATGATCTTTTTACGCAGCTCCGGGATTTTGAATATGTTTATAATCGTGGTTAACATTAATCTATCACATCTAAATTATTTTGGACTGTTTTTTCCCACCAATTCAACTTTCCCGCCGGCACTAGTGATTTTCTGTTGGGCACTGCGGGTAAAACTATGAGCCACCACCGTCAAGCGATGATTTAATTCGCCGTTTCCCAATACCTTGAGCGGCAGATCCACACAGCGTAAAAAACCGGCCTGAACCAGAAGCTCCGCATCCACGCGAGAGTCTTCCGCAAAATGATCCAACTGGCCCACGTTGATAATGGCAAAACGCCGAGAAAAATTGGCGTTATTAAATCCCCGTTTGGGCAACCGCCTAAATAACGGCATCTGGCCGCCTTCCATGGTAATGGGCGGACGACTGCCAGCACGAGATAACTGACCTTTACTGCCGCGGCCGCAGGTCTTGCCCAGACCACTGCCCTGGCCCCTGCCGCGACGGGTGCGAGGTTTGTGTTTTCCCACCTGCGCTGTAATTTCATGACTCATCATAACGGACAACCTTTAAGATACTGGAATGCTTACCCCGCGCAACTTCTCAATCAGCTCGCGGCTGGACAAATTCTGCAAGGCGTTTAATGTCGCTTTGACAACATTTTTGGCGCTGGTACTGCCATAAGTCTTGGTCAATACGTCATGTACGCCCGCCAACTCTAACACCGCCCTAACGGCGGCCCCGGCTATCACGCCGGTACCTTCGCTGGCGGGAATCAAGACCACCTTCGTCGCTCCAAATTGGCCGATCACCTGGTGAGGAATGGTACTGCCCAAAAGATTTACCTTAACCAGATTTTTTCGGGCTTCTTTGGTGGCCTTCTCTACCGCGGGTGGTACCTCATTCGCCTTGCCATAGCCATAGCCCACCTCCCCGGCACGATTGCCCACCACCACCAGGCCGGCGAAGCTAAATCGGCGACCGCCTTTGACCACGGTCGAACAGCGATAGACCTTTACCACCTCACTTTGATAAGGACTCTCATCATTAAAACCCTGATTTTGGGGCCTTGTTTTTGCCACCTTTATCTCCAATTATCACCATAAACTTAACTTTTTGCCGAACTTAAATGATTATCATTACTAAAATATCAGCCCTGCTTCGCGCGAGGCATCGGCCAAGGCTCGAATCCGGCCGTGGTACTTATAGCCGCTGCGGTCAAAACGCACCTTTCTGATACCCAAGGCCAAGGCTTTGCGGGCGATCGCCTCGCCTATTTTAGCGGCGGCTGCCACATTACCGGGGTATTTGACCTTATGCTCCAGTTTATCACTGAGGGTACTGGCAGCCACTAGAGTAATACCCGCATTATCATCGATAATCTGGGCGTACATATGCCGGTTTGAACGAAATACCGACAGCCGCGGTCGTTTAGCATCGCCGAAAATTTTCTTGCGCACTCGTTGGCGGCGCCGAAGATGCTGACCAACTTTAAACTTCTCTTTATTCATTATTATCTCACCAGCGGCGATTTATGACAGCCGCTACTGCTAAAAATTATCCCGTCTTCACCAAAGCCTTGCCTGCTTTCCGCTTAACCACTTCATCAGCATAACGGATTCCCTTGCCCAGATAAGGCTCCGGGGGTCGCGCTTTACGGACTTCCGCGGCAAACTGGCCAACCAGGCATTTATCCGCGCCGCTTACGACAAACTCGGCCGGGATATCATTTCCCCGCGTGTTGGGGGTTTTAATATCCACCTTAATCCCCTTGGGAATCGTCAGGCTCACCGAGCTGGCGTAGCCGACCGTCAAAATCAGATCACTACCCTGAATTTTTACGCCGTAACCGGTGCCAAAAATTTTCAAACCCTTCTGAAATCCCTTGCTGACTCCCTCAATCATATTGGCGATCACAGCTCGCGTGGTGCCGTGCAGAGCACGATGAGTCCGCTGATCGCTGCTGCGGGTCACGCGAATCTCGGCCGCAGACACGTCATATTCCACCTTTATTGCCGGATGAATATCAAACATCAGGAACTGGGTAGAACCGCTGATCTTAAGTAAACGATCTTTTAGTTCAACCTTGATTCCTGTGGGTACTTTTACCGGTTTTTTACCTATGCGACTCATATATCAATTTCTTATAAAAAAATTAAACCTATCGGACGAAAAAACGGCCTTAAAACATTTAGTAAATACTAATATACCAAACACAATAGCTCACCGCCGATATTGCGCTGGCGGCATTGCTGGTCAGAGAGTACTCCCTGATTCGTGCTGACAATGGCAATACCCATACCGGCTATAACCTGCGGCAGATCGCTTATACCACGATAAACCCGGCGTGACGGCTTGCTGTAACGGGTAATTTTGCGGATAATCTTTTCCCCCAGCGGACCATATTTAAGCTTGATCCGCAGGATATCCTGCTTATTGTCCGTCTCAACACGATCGTAATCTTCGATATAACCCTGCTCCAATAATACCCGGGCGATACCTTCACAAATCTTAGAGGCCTTTACTATAACCTCAGCATGGCCCGCCTGGATACTGTTGCGGATCCGGGTGAGCATATCGGAAATTGGGTCACTGTGACTCATATTAAACTCGCTTCAAACTATCAATAATTTTATTCTTCATTTTTACCAACTCGCTTTCCGGACGCCGGGGATCTTGCCCTCGTTAGCCAAGGTACGAAAACAAATCCGACAAATCTTAAACTTACGATAAACCGCTCGAGGCCGGCCACACAACTGACAGCGGGTGTAAGCCCGCACGGGGAATTTTGGTTTCTTTTCCGCTTTGATTCTTAACGCTTTTGTCGCCATGCGCTCCTCATCAGACCCCGGCTAATCGGGGCGCTAACTATCATACACGAAACGGCATTCCGAATAGTTTTAATAACTGTCGGCCTTCATCATCCGTTCGTGCCGTAGTAATCATCGCTATATTCATTCCCTGCTGGGCTACGATTTTGTCCAGCTCAATCTCCGGAAATACACCCTGCTCTGATAATCCCATGGAGTAATTGCCGCGTCCGTCAAAGGCATGGGAACTCAAGCCGCGAAAATCGCGGATACGCGGCACCGCCAGGCTGACCAAACGATCCAGAAACTCGTACATCCGGTCGCCACGCAAGGTAACTTTCAGGCCGATCTCCATACCTTCGCGGAGCTTAAAGTTAGATACGCTCTTTTTCGCCTTGCAGACGTACGGCTTTTGGCCGGTGATCAGACTGATATCCTTAATGGCTCCTTCCAGGAGTTTCTTGTCCTGGACCGCCCGGCCCACGCCCATCGAGACGACAATTTTCTCCAGCTTGGGCACCTGCATCGGATTGTGGTACCTAAACTCTTCCGTCAGCCGCGGTACTATCTTCGATTTATATAACGCTTCCAGCCGGGTCATAAATCAACGCCTCTGTTCTAGCTCAACTAACTCTTCGCCTTTTTGACTATTCCAATTTCACTGCCCTCAAGGGCCACCCGCGTTTTCTTGCCGCTCGGTTCAATCTTAAAGCGGACCCGAGTGGGCTTATCCGTCTTCTGGCAGACGGGCAGTACGTTGCTGATATCTATGGGTTGCTCAATCTGCAGCCGGCCGCCATGGGGATTCTGACGCGAGGGCCGAACATGCTTGTAGATCCGGCTAATGCCTTCCACAACCACTTTCCCCCGCACCGGGTCCACTCTCAGCACCTTGCCGCGGGAGCCACGATAATCCCCCGCAATTACTTCCACGATATCATCTTTTTTAATGTGGGCTGCCATCTATACCACCTCCGCGGCCAGAGAAATAATCTTCATAAAATTCTTCTCACGCAATTCCCGGGCCACGGCGCCAAAAATCCGGGTGCCAATCGGATCTCCATTATCGTCGATCAGGACGCCCGCATTACTATCAAAACGAATATAACTGCCGTCGGGTCGGCGGGTAGGATACGTACTGCGAATAATCACGCAGCGATGCACCTTTTTATCATCCAGGGTCATCGAGGGGATGGATTTTTTAATCGCGACCTTTATGATGTCTCCCAGACCGGCAGTGCGGCGGGTAAACTTGCCCCGTGCCGTGCTGCCACCCAGCACCCGTACGCACAATGCTGTCTTGGCGCCGGAATTATCGGCAATATTAATTATGGTTTCCTGTTGTATCATCGCCTTTACCTGACTTCCGCAAAATAATCGCTTATCCGCCTCCGGCTAACTTTGGGCCAGCACCCGCACCAAACGCCAATTTTTGGTCTTACTTAAAGGACGGCACTTGCAAATCTCCACCTTATCACCTAACCGAGCTTCATTTTTTTCATCATGAACGTGAGTAATGGTCCGGCAGCGAAGAATCTTTTCGTATTTGGGGTGCCTGTCGATATAACTTAATTCCACGCGAATCGTCTTGTCACCGGACTTCCGGGTGACTACGCCTTTATATAGCATGAGTGGTTTTCGCTTTTCAGAAGACATCCTTAATTAATCCTTTCCGCCGGCGGTTTTTTATCCTTACGTCTGTTCCGCCTGACGCGCCAATTCTCTTTCCCGCATTACAGTCGCAAGGCGGGCAATATCACGCTTGATCTTGGTCAACTGACTGGGGTCTTCCAGTTTTTCGGTCACTGCCTGGGTGCGGATCTCAAAAAAACGCTTCCGCAGGTTTTCCAGTTCGTCAACCAGCTCATCAGGATTCATTTCTCTTATTTCACGGGCTTTCATGGCTTTTGCTGACTCATATCTCTTGTAAAACTGGTTTTCAACATTCGATTCATTAATTTACGGTTCACGCCTGGCAACTACCTGAGCTTAAGCGGTATGCCGGCGGGAAACAAACCGGCATCTAACCGGCATCTTATGCGCCACTCTCAAAATCGCCTTTCGGGCCACATCTTCCGCAACACCGCCGATCTCAAACATGACTGTGCCCGGCTTTACCGACGCCACCCACTGATCCGGCTCACCCTTGCCCTTGCCCATGCGGACCTCCAGGGGTTTTTTAGAGACCGAACGATGGGGGAAGATCCTGATGAAGACTTTGCCTTCTCGATGGAGAAAATGGGTCGCCGCTACTCGGCCCGCCTCGATCTGCCGGCCGCTGATCAGCCCGCATTCCAGCGACTGAATGCCATAATCACCAAAAGCGACAAAATTACCGCGGGTGGCAACTCCTTTTACTTTGCCTCGCTGATACTTGCGGTACTTTACTCTTTTGGGCATTAACGCCATAACATCATCCTTTTTTCTTTTATCCTAAAGTATCATCTCGATCTTATTTATCTGCCGGAAAATCGGGAGCGTCGGGTCGGTCTGCGGGTCGTATCAATCTCGACCTCCTGGCCGTACATACCACGATAAATCCATACCTTAATGCCTATCGTACCATAAGTGGTCACCGAAACCGCCAAGCCATAATCAACATTAGCATCGAGCGTCTGTAGCGGAATACTACCCATAATCTGGGTTTCCGTCCGGGCCAATTCCGCCCCGCCCAATCTGCCCGAGCACATAATCTTCACCCCCAGGGCGCCCATGCTCATCGCCGTCTCACATTGCTGCTTCATTGTTCGGCGAAAGGCCGCCCGCCTTCTTAACTGCTCCGAGATGGCTTCCGCCACCAGTTTGGCATTCAACTCGGGATTTTTGATCTCGACCACATTTAAATTCATCTTGCGGTCGATAAGGTCTTCCAATTCCTCACGCAGCTTATCGACCTCGGCGCCCTTGGGGCCGATGACCAGCCCCGGCCGGGCCGTATGCAGCGTCACCCGAACATCGTCTCGCGTTCTTTCGATTTCCACATCTGTGATCGCCGCATAGGGGGGCTTACGATTCAAGCGATCATCCAGAAATTTGCGTATCTTCTGATCCTCGATCAAAAATTCCCCATAAGCGGCCTTGGGAGCGAACCAGCGGCTCTTCCAGCCCAAGGTTATGCCGGTTCTAAAACCAATCGGCGAGACTTTCTGTCCCATTTATATTACCTCGATCCCTGCCCTGAGCGGCAAATCCTTGTTTCTCCCAAACTTATACAGCTATTCATAAAATTATTCCCTATTTTCCTTATCTTTCCGCTCGAAACCCAGGTTACTATTCCAGATCCAGCGTAACATTAATATGGCTGGCCAGGCGGGTAAAGGATACCGCCCGGCCGCGATCTTTGGGCCGCCACCGCCGGGTGCCCGGCCGAATGCCGCCGCCATCAACCCAGGCCTGGGATACATATAATTTTTCCACATCAGCTTCCTGCTCATCCGCATTGGCCACGGCGCTGCTGATCACTTTTTCCACCATCACCGCCGCCCGCTTGTTGGTAAAACGCAGGACATCCAGAGCATCCTGTACCGACCGGCCGCGGATCAAATCCACGACCAGCTTTACCTTCCGCGGGGCGATCGGAGCGAATCGATGGCTGGCGGACCAGACGATCAGTTCCTGCTGATCCACACCCAATACCCTGGCTAAAGTATCGATATCCGTCTGCCGGGGGTGGGGCCGGTATAAATTCCGCTCCCAGTTACTTATCGCCGTCCGATACTTTTTCATCCGGGCGACAATTCTCTCGGGAGAAATATTAGTTGGCACCATCGCCTGCGCTAACGCGGTGATGGTTAGGCCCTTTGAAAGTCTGCATCCTTTAAGTTTACTTCCACTTAGCATTTATAATCTTCAATACTGCAATAATAAGTTAAATTCTTACCCGTTTCTACCCTTATACTTTCTTACCGCTATGACCGCGGAAGATACGCGTTGGGGAAAACTCACCCAACTTGTGGCCGACCATATCTTCTGTGACGAATACCTTATTAAATATCTTACCGTTGTGTACCATGAAGGTATAACCCACGAATTCCGGCACTATGGTACACCGACGGGCCCAGGTCTTGATCGGCTCAAACGTGCCCATGTCCTGCTGTTTAAGGACTTTTCGAAAAAGTCTTTCTTCTACAAAAGGACCCTTCTTCAGCGATCTACCCATATGCCTAAATTCCTTTTATTTACAAAACCAGTTGAGCGCCTCGGCGACTCTTGCGACGACGAATGATCCGCTTATTGGAAACCTTCCGCGGGTTGCGGGTTTTGCCGCCTTTGGCCAATACCCCAGTGGGTGAGCAAGGGTGCCTGCCGCCATTCGATCGGCCTTCCCCGCCGCCCATTGGATGGGCCACCGGGTTCATCGCCTTGCCGCGAACATGGGGCTTTCGGCCCATATGGCGTTTGCGGCCTGCCTTGCCGATAGTTACATTTTGATGATCGAGGTTACCCACCTGACCGATTGTCGCCCGGCAGGTCAAGGGGACTATCCTTATCTCGCCGCTGGGCATAATAAGATGGGCCTGTTCACCCTCTTTCGCCGCCAGCCGGGCCACGCTTCCCGCGGTACGTACTAACTTGCCGCCTTGGCCAGGAATAAGCTCAATATTGTGAATCTCTAATCCCACCGGTATTGTGGCCATTGGCATGCAGTTGCCAATTTTCGGCTCCACCTGTGATCCGCTCTCCAGAATATCACCCTGCTTAAGTCCCAGGGGGGCCAATATATAGCGCTTTTCACCGTCGGCATATTGCAAGAGTGCGATATGGCAGGTGCGATTAGGATCATACTCTATCGAGTACACCTCGGCGGTAATACCGTCTTTATTGCGTTTGAAATCGATAATACGATATATCCGCCTGGCCCCGCCCCCGCGAAAGCGAACCGTTACCTTACCGCTGTGGTTGCGACCGCCATTCTTTTTGATCCGCTTTATCAGCGATTTCTCCGGCTCGCTGCGTGTCAGTTCGGCGTAATCATTCACCGAGGCGTTTCGCCGGCCGGCTGATGTTGGTTTGTATATACGAATACCCATTTTTTATCTCTTTTACTTTCAAGCCTTTATCAACTGGCAATCCTCGCCAGATGATTCATTTATTTAACCTCATCAATCTTAGAACAAATCAATCCGATAATCCGAATGCAAAACGACAATCGCCTTTTTCCACGAGGCGGTAGTGCCACGAGTATGACCCCGCCGCCGGGGTTTACCCTTGCGGTTGGCGGTTCTGACATCCAACACTTTGACATTATATATTTTCTCCACCGCTTCCTTGATCTCGATCTTATTCGCCTGGTGATGCACCTGGAAGGAATACGCATTGAGTTTTTGGGACTGATGCGTGCCCCGTTCAGTGATCAATGGTCGTATAACTACCTGGTACTTATCCATTTAATAAACCTCGGCCTTATCATTTACCGCTTTTTCATCAGTCTGCCCCGTTTTTGTTGAAGCCAGTAGTAAATCGAGGGCGTCCCGGGTAAAGAGCAATTTGCGATGATTGCAAATATCCCCCGCATTGAGCTGATCCACTTCCAGCATATCTACCCGTGGGATATTACGTAGCGATTTATAAAGGGTTTCATCATATTGATGGGTTGTTACCAGGCAGCTTCTGTCAATCTGGAGGTTACGCAGGATAGCGGCGAAATCCCTGGTCCGGGGCTGGCTTAATTCGAGCTTATCCACCACTACCATATCATTACTTTGCAATTTGGCCAAAATAGCCGAATTGCGGGCCAGCCGCCGCTGCTTCTGCGGCATTCGCTGACTGAAATCACGCAGTTGCTTGGCAAAGGCAACCCCGCCGCCTTTGCGGATATTGGTACGAACAGTACCCATCCGGGCCCGACCGGTGCCCTTTTGCCGATAAATCTTGGCCGTCGAGCCCTCTACCATACCTCGACTCTTGGTGGCGACCGTGCCCTGCCGCTTATTGGCATGATACATAACGATGGCCTGCTTCAACAAAGCGGGTTTAATCACCCTGCCCAGCAGGGCCTCATCGATCTGCATCCGGCTGACTTCTTTACCTTCGCTATTATGTACCGCTATCTCTATCATATATTCCACAACTTAGAACCAATTCACGACTGATTTAAATTAAGTTTTAGTCTTAGCCTTGGCGACCACCACATACCCGTTTCTCGGCCCGCCGATCGAGCCTTTTATCAGCAACAGGTCGTTTTCCTTATCAATACCCATAACCCGATGATTACGCGTGGTGCAGCGAACATGGCCCATGTGACCGCCCATTTTTTTCCCTAGTCTGATGGCGCGGCTGGTCCCGCGACCACCGGAATTCGCCCCAATCCCGCCGGGATGACGGTGCTTGCGCTCCGTGCCATGGGAACTGCACATACCCTTAAAATTATGCCGCTTCATTACGCCGGCAAAACCTTTGCCCTTGCTCGTGCCGGTCACATCCACATATTTGATTTCATTAAATAACTCCACGTTAAGCTGATCGCCCGGCTTTTGCTCCGGCAGACCTTCCAGGCGAACCTCGCGGACAAACCGCTTGACGGGCGTACCCGCTTTTTTCGCATGCCCGATTTGGGGCTTCTTGCACCGCGAACGCTTGATATCATCGAACCCCAACTGCAAGGCATTATACCCATCACTTTGCTGTGTCTTTACCTGCATGACCATGCAGGGACCGGCCTGGATGACGGTTACGGGTACTATCACCCCTTTATCGTCATATATCTGGGTCATGCCTATTTTTTTGCCTAACAATGCCACGTTCATCTTTTTTCTCTCGTTGCCTTGCCCTGAAGAAATTAAAACAAAAATGCCAACCCCAAAAAGGTCAACATTAAAATTGCTCGCGTTTATACGCGAATTTTAATAAAAACCCCCGCCGGTACCACCAATTTGTTCAAGGCTTCTATCGTACGGGGATTAGCATCAAAAATATCGATAATCCTCTTATGAGTGCGGATTTCAAACTGCTCACGTGACTTCTTGTCAATATGAGGTGAGCGCAACACCGTATATCGCTCGATCCGTGTCGGTAATGGAATCGGGCCGCTTACCCTGGCGTTGGTGCGACGGGCATGGTCCACAATCTCGCTGGCGGAGGCATCCAACGCGCCATGATCGTAGGCTTCCATTCGTATTCTTATTTTTTCCGACTCCACTGCAATTACTCCGGTTATTTAAATTAAGCTTTTCCTTTTCAATACAAAAAACCCTCCCTCAAAGCCGTCTATCTTTCCTAAATACCGACTTTCATAAAACCACTCAAGCAATAGTTAGACCCGTTATATTAGCTATTCCGGAATATTCGTCAACAGAAAAAAAAATTTCTAACTATTTTAACTGCTTAGACCTATATAGAGAGGTTTATCCCCCTCTCCCATTAATCTGCCCCAAGTTAGCGGGGCCGACAAAGTACAATCTACCCCCAGCCGGGGCAATTTCAGGTAAGTGCTTGATAGATATATACTTACATATTTAATGACTTTCCTGTTTACGTTTGATTGCAAATAATAAAACAGTAATTTCGCCACAAGATCGGGGAAAAACCTCGTCAATAGACCGTCTCCAGGACCTTTTGCGAAATCTGTTCCGGTACCCGAGTGTAAGTTTCGGTCTCCATAGTATAGCTGCCCCGGCCCTGGGTTATGCTGCGTAGATCGCTGGCATAGCCAAACATCTCCGCCAAAGGCACATGGGCGTGAATAATCCTTATGGAGCCGCGCTGTCCGGTCTGGTAGATTTCCGCCCTTTTCCGGGTTAAATCGCCCTGCACGGCGCCATAATACTGATCCGGCGTTAATACTTCCAGCTTCATGATAGGTTCCAGCAAAACGGCATGGGCATTTTGCACCGCGTCAATAAAGGCTAGACCTCCTGCCTGCTGAAAGGCTAAATCCGAGGAATCCACCGGGTGGTAGGAGCCGTCAATAATCCTGACCTTGATATCAATCATCGGGAAACCAGCCAAAACGCCGGTCGCCGCCGCCTGGCGGATCCCCGAAATGACAGAAGTGACGTACTCCTTGGGAATCACCCCGCCGGTTATCTTGTCTTCAAAAATCAAATTATCCTGGAGCGGTTCCGGATGATACGGCTCCACTTCAATAACTACATGGCCATATTGCCCGTGACCGCCGGTTTGTTTAATAAATTTTCCCACTCCCTGTGCCGGCTGGCTGATGGTCTCTTTATACGCGACCCGCGGTCGGCCGACGCGAACGTTAACTTTCATATCGCGAATCAACTTATGCTGGAGGATCTCCAGATGCAATTCACCCATGCCGCTGATGATCGTCTGGCCGGTGTCTTCTTGATAATGGGCCCGGAAGGTGGGATCTTCCCGCTTAAGAGTGTTTAAGGCCTCCCCCAGCTTAGCCCCTTCCCCGGCGGTTACCGGTTCGATGGAGAGACTCAGTACCGGCTCAGGAAAGGTTATGCTCTCCAGCAAGACCGAATACTTCAAATGGCAAAGGGTATCACCGGTTAAAGTCTGTTTTAAACCAATAAGAGCGACAATGTCCCCCGCCTGCGCCTGGTCACACAAGATCCGCTCATTAGCGTGCATGTGGCATATTTTATTCACATTCTCTTTTTTGTTCCGGGTTGAGTTCAATATCCGCATGCCGGTCTTGACGGTGCCGGAATATATGCGGATAAAAGTCAGATCCCCATGTTGATCGGAGGTTATTTTGAAGGCCAGAGCGACAAACGGTCCACCTGGATCGCAGGCAACCTCGATGCACTTGTCAAGTTTAGCGGGGACATGCGCCTTTACCGCCCCCCGATCCAGCGGACTGGGAAGAAAATCAACCACCGCATCGAGCATTTTGCGGGACCCAATACTTTGCAGGGCCGAACCGCACAGCGTCGGATTCAATTGTCCCAAAAGTGTACCCTGCCGCAGGCCCACGAGGATTTCCTCGCGGGTTACGGGTTGGTCACTGATATATTTTGCCATTAGCGCGTCATTAAAATCCGCTGCCTGCTCGATCAGGTGGTGGCGGGCCTGTTCGGCGGGCTGGCGATATTCCTGCGGTATTTCGTACTCCGTAAACGAGCTGCCGACCTTCTGCTCCTGAAATAGCAGCATTTTCATATCCAGCAGATCAATGAAACCCATAAAATTCCCCTCTTTCCCGATCGGCAGATGCAGCGAAACCGGATTGGCCAGGAGTTTTTCCCGCAGGCTGTTGACCGACATTTCATAATCGGCGCCGACCTTGTCCATCTTGTTAATAAAACAGATGCAGGGCACGGAATATTTTTTTGCCTGACGCCAAACCGTCTCCGACTGGGCCTGGACGCCTTCGCTGGCATCAAAAACCGCCACGGCGCCATCCAAAACTCGCAGGGATCTTTCCACCTCCACGGTAAAATCAACATGGCCCGGGGTGTCGATCAGGTTAATTTTATAACTTTTCCAGGGGCAGGTGGTAGCGGCGGAAGTAATCGTTATACCGCGCTGCTGCTCCTCTTCGAGGTAGTCCATCACCGTGGTGCCATTGTGAACTTCGCCGATCTTATAGGTTCGGCCGGTAAAAAAAAGCACCCGCTCAGTTACCGTGGTCTTGCCGGCATCGATGTGGGCCATTATTCCTATGTTTCGAACTTTGCTGAGGTCCATAACCATCATTCAATAAACGTTGTAACCAGCTTTCGCCAATATTTAATCGCTTCTGCTGCCCATAAATTTCCAGACAAATAATTGGTATAAAAAACTGCCACAACCAGGTTTTAACAGGACCGGATTGTGGCAGTTATTATCAAAACAGTATTACCATGCGAAGTGAGCAAACGCCTTGTTAGCCTCGGCCATGCGATGCACGTTTTCGCGTGTCGTCATGGCGTCGCCTTCCTTGCGGTAGGCAGCGGCTAGCTCATCCGCCAGGCGGACCGCCATGGACTTGCCTTTCTTGGCACGCGTGGCGCTGATGATCCAGCGAAACGCCAATGACTGCTGTCGGGAAGACCGCACCTGCATCGGCACCTGATAGGTAGAACCGCCCACCCGCTTGCTGCGGACCTCAATTATGGGTTTGACATTATTGATTGCCGTCTCAAAAACTTCCAGAGGCGCAACATCTTTAACCCGTTTTTTAATCAGATCCATGGCATCATACACCACCTTCTGGGCGGCCGATTTTTTGCCCTCCCACATAATGGTGTTGATAAACTTGGCGACTAATTTACTGCTGTACCTGGGATCAGGTTTAAGTTGCGCTGCCGATGCCGAGGAAAATTTTGCCATTATCTAATTAACTCCCATAACAATTATTCACACTTTAGCGATTATCACGCCCCATGGCTTTTTAATCCGGTAACTGCAAAAAAAATAATTTATCCATCACCGAAACTGTGCCTGGTGCTATTTTCCTATCTTAGCGCCGTACTTGCTGCGACCCTGCTTGCGACCGGTAACACCCATCGTGTCCAGTACGCCGCGGACAATATGATAGCGAACACCCGGTAAATCGCGGACCCTGCCGCCCCGCACCAATACGATACTATGCTCCTGCAGATTGTGGTCGACACCGGGAATGTAAGCCGTGACTTCCCTGCCGTTGCTTAGTCTTACCCGTGCCACCTTCCGCAAAGCGGAATTCGGCTTCTTGGGCGTCTGGGTTTTCACCTGCAGGCACACTCCCCTCCTCTGGGGTGACCCACCCAGGTCGGGGGTGCGATTCTTGCGGTAAACCTTTTTGCGTCCTTTTCTTACTAATTGATTAAATGTTGGCATAAATCTCTCCAAAAGCTTATTTTTAACCTGCAACCTTTATTAATCCTTCAAACCCAAGGCTTCCTTGACCGCCGCCTGGGCGCGGGCCTCTTCCTCCTCGCGCTCGATAAATTCCTTGGCTTCCAGCTCCACCGCTTTCGGCGGCAGGGCCGCATGCTTGACCTTGATCCCCAGATATGGTTTAAAGGCTGTGCCCGCCGGGATCAAATGACCCAGTATAACATTTTCTTTTAATCCTAACAACTGGTCAACCCGGCCGGAAATGCTCGCCTCGGTAAGCACCCTGGTGGTTTCCTGGAAACTGGCCGCCGAAATAAAGCTCTCCGACTGCAACGAGGCCTTGGTAATGCCAAGCAGCATAATGGTACCTGTAGCCGGCCGACACTTGCCGCCCACCGCTACATCGCCACCGATAGTGGAAATCGGCTCGTTAATCCGCTCCAGCTCCTCGCGACTGACCACTTGGCCTACTTTCAGCTCGGTATCACCCGCTTCGGTAATCTTTACACTGGTAGCCACTTTATTATTAGAGGCACGGAAGGTATTTTTATCCACCAGATCACCCGGCAGCATGTCGGTATCACCGGGATTTTCCACCTTGACCTTCCGCAGCATCTGACTGATTACCACTTCCACATGCTTGTCGTTAATGCTCTGCTTTTGGGCCCGATAGACACTTTGAATTTCATTCAACAGATAATTCTGCAACGCCTCCTCACCCCTAATCCGCAGGATGTCGTGCGGCACCAGCGGCCCATCCGTCAGCGGATCACCGGCATAAACATAATCTCCCGAGTGGACCAATAGATGCTTGTCATGCGGCACATGATGATCGATTTCCAGACCGGATTCAGACTCGACGATGATGGTCATCTTGCCGCGGCGCTTGTCGCTGCGTAATTCAATCTTGCCGCTGATCTCCGCCATAGCCGCCGGCTCCTTGGGCCGACGCGTTTCGAAGACTTCCGTCACCCGCGGCAGACCGCCGGTGATATCCTGGGTACCGGTAATCGCTCGCGGCTGAAGTGCCAGCAGCGCCCCAGCGGGTACATTCTGGCCTTCGTCCACCTGTATCCGCGCCTTGGCCGGCAGATAATGGAAGTCCAGAATCCTGCCTTCCGCATCTTCAATAACAATTCTGGGATGCTTTTCACCCTTGTGCTCGATAACCACGGGCCGACGCTGCTGACCCGCCTCGATCTCCGTACGGATCGTCTCACCTTCCTCGATATCCTGGAAACTAATGATACCCGACGCCTCGGAAAGAATCGGCACACTATGGGGGTCCCAATCGACCAGGGCATCGCCCGCCTTAACCTTCTGTCCCTCAACTACTTGGATCGTCGCCCCATAAGGAACCCGGTATCGGTCCAATTCCCGGTCCTTGGGATCTAATAGGATGATCTCGCCATTTCGTTTCAGGGCCACCCACCTGCTGCTGCCGTCCTCCTGAGGGACATCAACGGCATTGAGGTCGGAATATTTTATTGTCCCGGCCCGGCCCGCCTGGATCTGATGCTCAATTACCGCCCTTTCGGCGATACCGCCGGTATGGAAAGTACGCATCGTGAGCTGCGTGCCCGGCTCACCGATCGACTGAGCAGCAATAATACCAACCGCCAGACCTTCCTCTACCACTAGGCCGGTACTGAGGTCCACTCCATAGCAGCAGGCACAAATTCCCAAGTTGCTCTCGCAGGTCATGGGACTACGCACGCGAATAGTATCGAGTCCCAGTTCTTCAATCTTTTTGGCCACTTCCAGAGTAATGATATCGTTTTCCGCCACGATAATCTCGTCCGTTATGGGATTGCGAATCGTATCGCGAGCTACCCGGCCGATGATCACTTCGCTTAGCGGGATGGATATCTGCTCACCCTCATAAACAGCGCTCTTGTTTACGCCTTGCAGGGTTCCACAATTATTTTTGGTGACAATTACATTCTGACAAACATCCGCCAGCTTTCTCGTTAAGTAGCCGCTATCCGCAGTCTTCAAGGCGGTATCCGCCAGTCCCTTGCGGGCACCGTGGGTGGAGCTGAAATACTCCAGAACATTAAGACCCTCACGGAAATTGGCCTTAATGGGGGTTTCGATGATCTCGCCGGACGGCTTAGCCATCAAGGCTCTCATCCCCGCCAGCTGCTGGATCTGATCCACCCGACCACGGGCTCCCGATTCGGTCATCAGGAACACCGGATTGAGATAAGGCTTGCCATCGCGAACGTCGTTTTCCAACTCCCGCATCATTTCATTGGTGACCTGCACCCGGGCATGGGTCCACGCATCGATAATCTGGTTGTAACGCTCACCATCGGTCAGGGCGCCGCTTTTATAATTGCGCTCGACGCGATCGACTCTTTTTTGGGTAATGTCAATGATTTCCTGCTTCTTGCTGGGAATCCGCAGATCAGTTATCGATATGGATAGGCCCGCCAACGTAGCATACTTAAATCCATTATCCTTGATATTATCCAGCAGGTCGATCGTCGCGTGCCGTCCGACCTGTTCGTAACAATCCCGGATTACACGGCTTATGCCCTTGGAACCCAAGGCGTAATTATAGAAGGACATCTCTTCCGGCAGTATATCATTAAAGATGCATCGGCCGACCGTACTAGCCACCACCACGCCATATTCACTATACTGATCGTTCTCATCAATTGCCTGTTTGTTGGGCGGTAGGCGGAGCTTGATCTTGGCGTGCATTGAGACCTTACCCTGCTCATAGGCCATCATCGCCTCGTAGGGACCGCTAAAAGCCATTCCTTCGCCTTTTTCCTGGGGCCGGCACAAGGTTATATAAAAATTACCCAGCACCACATCCTGTGACGGTGACATAATCGGCTGGCCGTTCGCGGGGGAGAAGATATTATTTGTAGCCAGCATTAAGAGGTGTGCTTCCGCCTGGGCCTCAACGCTCAACGGCAGATGTACCGCCATCTGATCGCCGTCGAAGTCCGCGTTGAATCCGCGACACACCAAGGGGTGCAATTTAATAGCATTGCCTTCGATCAAGACCGGCTCGAAGGCCTGGATACCCATCCGGTGCAAAGTCGGGGCCCGATTGAGCAATACCGGATGCTCACGGATCGTCTCTTCCAGAACATCCCAGACCCGCTCGTCCCGGCGTTCCAGCATCTTCTTGGCGCTCTTGATGGTATCGGTAATGCCCCGCTCCTTCAAAAGCCGGATGATAAATGGCTGATACAACTCCAGGGCGATCTTCTTGGGCAGGCCGCACTGGTACAGCTTCAGCTCCGGGCCGATAACGATCACCGAACGGGCGGAATAGTCCACCCGCTTGCCCAGCAGATTTTCGCGAAATCTCCCCTGTTTACCCTTGATCATATCCGTCAGGCTTTTCAGCGGTCGATTGCTTGAGCCCAGCACCGGACGGCGGCAGCGACTATTGTCAAACAGAGCGTCAACCGCCTGCTGCAGCATCCGCTTTTCATTGCGGATAATTACTTCTGGGGCATTCAGATCGACCAGCTTTTTCAGCCGGTTGTTACGATTGATGATGCGGCGATACAGGTCGTTGAGATCGCTGGTGGCAAAGTTGCCGCTCTCCAAGAGTACCAACGGACGCAGGTCCGGCGGAATCACGGGAATAACATCGTAGATCATCCACTCCGGACTATTGCCGCTGTGCCGCAGCGATTCGATAATCTTCAGCCGCTTGCTGAGATCCTTGCTTTTCTGCTGGCTGCTGGTCTTTTCCAGACCTTCGCGTAAAAGGACCACTTCCTGATCCATGTTGATCTTCCGCAGCAGGGAACGAATCGCCTCAGCCCCCATCTCCGCGATGAAGACATCGCCGTAGCTCTCCAAGGCCCGACGATATTCTTCCTCGGAGAGCAATTGTCTCAGCTTTAACGGGGTTTGTCCCGGATCGGTTACCACATAATCCTGGTAGTAGACAATCTTCTCCAAATCAGAGGTCTTCATATCCAGAATATTGGCCAGCCGTGAAGGCATGGCCTTGAAAAACCAGATATGCACGATCGAAGCCGCGAGATTGATATGCCCCATCCGTTTGCGGCGGACGCGGCTGTGGGTAACCTTCACCCCGCAGCGATCGCAGATAATCCCTTTGAACTTGGTACCCTTATATTTGCCGCAGGCACACTCCCAGTCCCGCTCCGGACCAAAAATCCGCTCGCAAAACAGGCCGTCCTTCTCCGGTCGATAAGTACGGTAATTGATCGTCTCCGGTTTGCGCACCTCGCCGAATGACCAACTGCGGATGTCATTGGAACTAGCCAGGTTAATTTTCACGGAACCATAATCGTTGATTCGGTCGTAAATCGACTCCACCATCTCTGGTCCACTCCTTAATCTTTAAAATATTTTCTCGCACAATCCAGCTTGCACGAGTTTTTTCATTACATCCATTTATTTATTTTTGTATCCCCAAGCCGCCTTTTCGTCTGCTCTGGGGCTTTGGGCATTAATTAAATCCCTGCTTCGAGCCGTTTCTTTTCCAAGACGATATTCAAACCCAGCCCGCGAATCTCATTGCACAATACGTCAAATGATATCGGCGTACCTGCCTCCAGGATATTGGTGCCTTTGACCATCGATTCATAGATCTTGGTCCTGCCTTCCACGTCGTCGCTCTTGACCGTCAAAAGCTCCTGTAAGATATAGGCCGCCCCATAGGCCTCCAGCCCCCAGACTTCCATCTCCCCGAACCGCTGCCCGCCGGTGCGGGCCTTGCCGCCCAGCGGCTGCTGCGTAATCAGGCTGTACGGACCCGTCGCCCGGGCGTGGATCTTGTCGTCCACCAGGTGGTGCAGCTTCATCAGGTACATGTATCCCACCGTCACCTTTTGCTCGAACGGCTCACCCGTGCGACCATCGAACAGCGGCACCTTCCCGCTCGCCGGCATATTTACATATAACTGATCGACAGCAGGCGTCATTTTTTTCTGCTCAATTTCTATAATGCACTCGTTGATCTTGCGGTTCGCCTCCTCCACCGCCTCGCGGGTCTGCTCTTCCGATGCCCCGTCGAAGACCGGGTTGATTGCCTGGAAGCCCAGAATCTTCGCCGCCCAGCCCAAATGGGTCTCCAATATCTGGCCGACATTCATACGACCGGGAACCCCCAAAGGATTGAGCAGGATATCCAACGGCGTGCCATCCTCCAGGAAGGGCATATCCTCCACCGGCAGAATGCGGGCGATCACCCCTTTATTGCCGTGCCGGCCTGCCATCTTGTCGCCCACCGACAACCGCCGCTTCGTGGCGATATACACCTTCACCATTTCCAGCACCCCGGAAGGCAGCTCATCGCCCCGTTTCATTTGCTGGAGCTTGCGCTGCTGTTCCTCCTGCAGTTCGGCGATCCGCGCCAGGAAAGGCTGAATCAGTTCCGCCGCCTTTTCCCGTTTAGCCGCCGGTTTGATCCAGGATAAATCAAAGGATGACACCTGCTCCATGATGATTTCATCGTTATCGCTGACCCCCATCTTCTGCCGCGTCGCCGGGTCCACAGGTACCACTTCCAGCTTCTGCTCGATCATCCGCGACATCTGGCGGAATAACTCGACCACCTTATGCGACATCTCTTTCTGGTATTCCTTCATCGCCTGGTTGTGGGCCTTGCGCTGCTCATCGCTCATATACATCCGGCGGGAAAAGCGTTTGGTGTCAATCACAATGCCTTCCTGTCCGCTGGGCACCTCCAGCGAATCATTCTTGACGTCTTCACCGGCCCGACCGAAGATCGCGTACAGCAGCTTCTCCTCCGGTGACAGCTCGCTCTTGCTCTTAGGCGAAACCTTGCCCGCCAGAATATCACCAGATTTGACGTAGGTGCCCACCTGGACCACTCCGCCCTCATCAAGATTGGCCAGGGCCTTCTCCGAAACGTTGGGGATATCCCGCGTGAATTCTTCGCGTCCCAGCTTGGTCTCGCGAATCTCGATATCATACTCTTCGATATGGATACTGGTAAACGTATCTTCTTTGACCAGCTTTTCACTAATCAGGATAGCGTCCTCAAAGTTATAGCCGTCGAATATCATAAATCCGACCAGCACATTACGCCCCAGGGCCAATTCTCCCTGGCAGGTAGCCGCTCCATCCGCGATTATCTGCCCCTTCTTAACCCGCTGGCCCAAAGTAACGTTGGGTTTTTGATTGAGGCAGGTCCTTTCATTCAGGCCGATGAACTTCCGCAGCCGGTATTCATCCGCGTCGTCAATGACAATGCGCATGGCATCCACGTAAGTAACCACCCCTGCCTTGGCCGATCGCACCACCATGCTGCTGTTCTGGGCTACAACCTTTTCCAAACCCGTAGCAACGATCGGACCTTCCGTCTTCAACAACGGAACCGCCTGCCGCTGCATATTGGAACCCATCAGGGCACGGTTGGCGTCGTCATGTTCCAGGAAGGGGATCAAGGCTGCCGAAATCCCCACCGTCTGACAAGGCGAGATATCCACAAATTCAATTCCGCTGCTGTCGATCTGCGACAAATCGCCATTCACTCGGGCCAGCACTACCCCTCCTTTGAGCTTTTCGCTGCCGTCTTCCAGCACGTCCACCGGCGCCAGCACCGCCTCGATTTCCTCATCCGCCCGCAACTGTACCGCCTGGGTTACCCGTCCTTTTTCCACTTTGCGGTAGGGCGTTACCAGAAAGCCGTATTCATCCACCCCTGCATAGATGCTCAACGAGGAAATCAAACCGATGTTCGTGCCTTCCGGCGTCTCAATAGGACAAATCCGTCCATAATGGCTGATATGGACGTCCCGCACTTCAAAACCGGCCCGTTTGCGGTTCAAGCCGCCTGGTCCCAAGGCGCTCAGTCGCCTTTCATGCGTTAACTGGCTGAGCGGATTGGTCTGATCCACGACCTGGCTCAGCTCTCCGCGTCCGAAGAAAAAGTCTATGCTGCTGGTTACACTCTTGCTGTTAATCAGCTCCGCAATGCGACTGATCTGATCGATGTCTTTAATGCTCATTCGTTCCTGCACGGACCGGCGGAGTTTCAGGAAACCCTTACGCAACTCATCCGACGCCAGCTCGTCGATGGTCCGCAGCCGGCGATTGCCCAGATGGTCAATATCGTCAACTATTCCTTCCCCGCTGCGCAAACTCAAAATGTACTTGACGGAATTGATAAAATCTTCCGGCCGCAGCGTCATTTCTTCTTCGCTGACGTCCTGATGGAACTTGCGATTCAAGCGAAACCGACCCACTCGGCCCAGCCGATAGCGATTGGCATCGTAAAACTTCTCTTTGAAGAACACCTTGGCCTTTTCCAACTGGGCGGGATTGCCTGGGCGCAGCCGCGAATAAATCTTCAGTAGCGCCTGTTCGTGACCTTCGCTGCTGTCATCCGCCAGAGAATTGAGTACCAGAGAATCCTTCACCTTATCGCACACTTCCACCTTCTTAAGGCTGGAATTTTGAATCCGCTGCAAGCTCTCGCCGATCTGACAGCCCGCCTTCACCAGCACCTCGCCGCTTTCCTTGTCGATAATGGGGCCAACCGCCCACATCTCCGGTTTTAGATTGTTCACGGAAATATTCTTGGTCGGGCAAAACTCGCGGATAATTGCCTCGGAACTGCCCCAGCGTTCATCCATCGCCCGCAGAAACGTGGTGATGCTCAGTTTGCTCGACTGGTCGATGCGAACCACCGCCATTTCCTTCTTGGTGACGTTGATTTCAATCCAACTGCCGCGCTCGGGAATAATCCGGCAGGCGTGCAGCGGACGATCACCTTCCCGGCTCTCGATTACAAAATCCACGCCCGGACTACGGTGCAGTTGATTAACGATAACCCTCTCCGCTCCGTTGATAATGAACTCACCCCCGCCGATCATCAGCGGAATTTCGCCCAGATAGACGCTGTCCTCCATGATTTCTTCCCGCTCTTTCCGAACCAGACGGCAGCGCAATCTAAAAGGCAGCCCATAAGTCAAACGCAGTTGCCGGCATTCGTCCGGACTGTAACGCGGCTTGCCAAACTCATAGCTGATATACTCCAACTGAGTGTTGCCGTCATAGCTGACCACCGGAAATATTTCCCGCAGCATCGCCTCCAGGCCGATATGTTTGCGTTTCTCCGGTGGCACCTCCGCCTGGAGAAACCGGCTATAACTATCCACTTGGATTCGGCTCAGATCGGGAATCTCGGCGAATTCGGTGTACTTACCAAATTTTCTAATTTCAGTGACAGACATATTTGTCTCCTGAAAAACAAAAGTCTCATCCCAGATTCAAACTATTAAACCTGGAATGGGAAAAATAAATTTTTAAACAATCTCTACCGTAGCTCCTACTTCTTGCAGGGCCTTGGCTATCTTATCCGCTTCTTCCTTGTTTACGCCTTCCTTGACCGGCTTAGGCGCGCTATCTACCAGGTCCTTGGCCTCTTTAAGGCCCAGACCGGTAAATGCCCGCACTTCCTTGATGACCTTGATCTTCTGGTCTCCTGCCGCCTTGAGCACCACATCAAATGAAGTCTTTTCCTCCGCGGCCGGTGCCGCACCGCCCGCACCAGGCGCCATCGCCACCGCTACCGCTCCCGCGGCAGGCTCTATCCCATGGACTTCCTTGAGATAATCCCCCAATTCCTTCGCCTGCATCAAAGTTAAGTTTACAATCTTGTCGCCGAGTTTTTTGATTTCATCACTGAAATTTTTCTCGCTTGCTACCGCTTCTTCTGCCATCTTACTTAAACTCCTTTAACCCATAAAACCATCGCCGAAACAATTGCCAAGATACCACTATCTCGTTTTAACCCCGGAGGGGCAACTGCCTCAGCCGGAAAATTCTTTTTTTCTCCCATCCGCTTACGCACTTTAAACAAATACTGCCCCAATATATTTTTCCCCCCGTTCCGCCCACTCAGGCCGCCTCGAGTTTCTCAATCAGGCTCTTGACGCATCCAGCTATAGTTGCCGCGGGTGAGCCAATCGCGCTGACCAGCCGGCGCCCCGGTGACTGGGCCAGCATCACCAGCTCGCCTTGCAGTTCAGTCCGACTGGGCAATTTGGCCAGCTCTTTGGTAGCCTGTGCCGAAAGGGCCTTACCTTCCAGATAACTGCCTTTGATCTGGAAGTTATCCAGCTTTTTATTCCATTGGACCAGTTCTTTAACCACATCCACCAGACATTCCCCGCCATACACCACCGCACTGGGACCGGCAAGAAACTCGTTGACCGCTTTTCTACCAAAGTGCTCGAAGGCACGCTGGGCCAGCGAATTCTTGACCACTGTTATCCGAATATTCTTTTTCAACAAATCGCCCCGCATCTGGTTGTTGTCGTTCCCGTTGATCCCCAGCAGTGATACCACCGCGCAATCCTCGACGCTTTCAAAACGCGACTGATATTCCCGTTCCATCAAAGCTTTGACTTTTTTACTCATTTTGGCCTCTCATTAGCTTGTACCAATGATTTATTATGATATATTTAGCTGCACCGCTGGACTCATAGTCGCGCTGATACACACCTTTTTTATATAGTTTCCCTTGACCGACACCGGTCGCATCCGCTTAATCTGCTCCAGAAAGGCGTTGATGTTATCCACCAGCTTTTCCGGCTCGAAATCTATCTTGCCCACAGCTACGTGGACATTGCCGCCGCTGTCATTGCGATACTCAACTTTGCCCGCCGCGTATTCTTTCACCGCTTTGGCGATATCCGCCGTTACCGTCCCACTCTTGGGCGAAGGCATCTTGCCCTGAGGTCCCAGTATTCGACCCAGCTTGCCCACTTTACCCATCAGCCGCGGATGAGCTACCGCCACGTCAAAATCCAGCCACCCTCCCTGGATCTTACTGATTAATTCATCGCTGCCCGCTTCTAGTGCTCCCGCCGATTTGGCCTGTTCAACATCCTCACCCTCACAAAAGGCGATCACTTTCAAGCTCTTGCCGATCCCATGAGGCAGACTAATGGCCCCGCGGACCGTCTGGTCCGCCTGACGGGCGTCTATCCCCAAATGCACCACACATTCAACGGTCTGATTGAATTTTGTGGATGCCCAAGCCTTTATCTTCCTGACCGCCTCATCTAACGGCAACATCTCCTTACTGGCCGCTGCCGCCTCTTTTTGGTATCGCTTACTGCGAAAACGCATAATTTCACCTCGCGATTTATCTGTTTTTATCGCTCCCACTGTCACCGGCCGTGGTTAGCCGCACCCGCTTGGGTATTGTATGTGATAATAATTTCAGTAGTTACTCCCGGGATAGGATACGATTTTCTCTTTTCTCTCAACCTTCTATCTCTATCCCCATACTGCGGGCCGTCCCCGCAATGATCTTGCATGCCTGCTCCACATCAAAGGCATTCAAATCATTCAGCTTGGTCTTGGCTATCTCCTCCACTTGCTGGCGGGTTACCTTGCCCACCTTCTCCTTGTTGGGCACCCCGCTGCCCTTGGCCAGACTTGCTGCCTGCTTGAGCAGTTCTGCCGCTGGCGGGCTTTTCACAATAAAACTGAATGATTTATCCTTATATACGGTAATCTCCACCGGTACGATCATACCGTTGAGATCCCTGGTTCGTTCGTTAAATTGCGAAACAAATTGACCGATATTAACGCCATGCTGACCCAGGGCCGGGCCGATCGGCGGGGCCGGAGTTGCTTGTCCGCCCTTCGCCTGTATTTTTATCTTTCCTGCGATTTCCTTGGCCATCTTTCCGTCACTTTCTTATCTTGGCTGGACGATATTATAATTATATGGCGATACGATAATATTTAAGGCACGCCCAACCCGAACCACTCCTATATCTTTTCCAGTTGCCAATATTCGATATCCAATGGGGTCGCCCTGCCGAATATGGTCACGATCACCCGCACGGTACCTTTTTCCGCATCGATCTCTTCCACCGCTCCCTCGAATCCTTCAAAGGCTCCGCCCTTAATTTTTATCTGATCGCCCTTCTTAAACTCCATCTGGATGGTCGGCGAATCGGTCGGCGCCTCCGCCTGGGATAACATCTTCGCCACATCAACGTCATTCATGGGCGTGGGTTTGCCTTCCGTGCCGACGAAATCACCCACCCCGGCGGTTTCTTTTATCACATACCACGCCCGCTCCAGGATACTACCGTCCTCTGCCGTCGCCATCTCCACGAACACGTAGCCCGGATAAATCTTCCGCTCATAGACCCGCTGCTGCCCGCTCTTGACCCGTTTTACTTTTTCCGTGGGCACCAGAACCCGGCCGATCTGGTCCTGGATCTGCTCGATTTCTACCTTCCGTGCCAGCGTGTCACGTACTTTCTCTTCTCGATTGGAGGCTACCCGTAAAACATACCAGTGTTTTTCTTTGGTCTGTGTCAATTTGGAGGATTCTCCCATTATTTTGCCACTTCCTTAATTACACCTATCCAGGCAAAAAGTTGGTAAAAACCGAAATCCACCGCCGCCAACAACAGCGCCATCACGATCACCGTAAAGATCACCACTTTGGTTGAGGTTACTATCTCCTTCTTGCTCGACCACGACACCTTCTTCATCTCCCCCTCCGTAGCGATCAGGAAATCGGCAAACTTAACCATATTGACTAATTTAAATATTAACCAGCCCAGAACCGCAAAAATTACCAGCGGTATTCCATCCTGGAACCAGGGTTTCACACTCGCGGTTATAATCGCGCCGGGCGTTATACCGCTGAGTTTCTCTCTTAGCGCCAGGCACCCCAAACCTGCCAGCAGCCCACCCGCCAGGGCCGTGCACAGCCGTGTATAATAACCTTGACCCTTTTTATAAAAACTCAAACTCACAACTTCTGCTCCCATCAGGCCAGGAGGGAATCGAACCCCCAACCGGCGGTTTTGGAGACCGCTGCTCTACCAAATTAAGCTACTGGCCTATCGCCTCATATTTGGTAACGAGGTAACAAAATATCCAAGACAGGGTAATAGGTAAACCTGAGGCGCTTGCTAAGTTATTTATCACTTGATAATCAAACTTCACCGTACTTATTATACCATACCCCAAATATTTACAAAAACCAACGGCCTCGCAGTTAACTAAGTATCACATGGACTAAACGTTATTGAACTATTTCTTAAATCCTTTATCCTGAGCCACTTGGTTAAAAATCATTTCTTCCTCAGCTTGTGTACCGTCCTCTTGCGCTGCCGCTTGCAGTACTTTTTCAACTCCAATTTCGGGATGCCTCCCATCGTGCTTACCTCGGTGCGGTAGTTGTAATCTCCACACTCGCCGCATTCCATCCAGAAATATTCCCTTTTCGTCTTTTTTGCCATAGTTTATATACGCTGCTGTTTGTATTAAGGTGGGATTTTACTCTGCCACACCCTCTATTAAATCAATTTTTTAACCTTACTTTGCCCTTTTATCCTGAATCAGTTATCCTCGTGGACCGTCATCAGCGGATTATTCCAGGATCTTAACTACTACGCCCGCCCCCACCGTCCTACCGCCTTCCCGAACGGCAAAACGCAGCCCTTCTTCCATGGCGATCGGGTAGATGATTTCCACTTCTACCGTCACGTTATCGCCCGGCATACACATCTCCGCCCCGCCCAGCAGCTTCAATCCGCCGGTAACGTCGGTGGTACGGAAATAAAACTGCGGCCGGTAGCCGGTAAAGAACGGGGAGTGTCGTCCGCCTTCCTCTTTGGTCAGAACGTAAATCTCACCCTCGAATTTGGTGTGTGGCGTAATGGAACCCGGTTTGGCCAATACCATGCCACGCTCCAGTTCCTGCTTTTCCACGCCCCGCAGCAGGCATCCGACGTTATCGCCTGCCTGGCCATAATCCAGCGTCTTGTTAAACATCTCCACCCCCGTCACCGTGGTCTTTCGCGTCGCGGCTATGCCGACTACTTCCACCTCTTCACCCACCTTGATCTGGCCCCGCTCAATCCTGCCGGTGCCCACCGTACCACGACCCTTGATGGAGAATACATCTTCCACCGGCATCAGGAAGGGCTTATCGATTTCACGAACCGGCTCCGGAATATACTTATCAATGGCATCCATCAGTTCCGCGATGCACTTAGTCTTTTCCGGATCATCTGGATGGCTCAAGGCGTCACTAGCCGAGCCGTAAATCACCGGAACGTGATCGCCGTCAAATTCATACTTATTCAACAGATCCCGAACCTCCAACTCCACCAGTTCCAGCAGTTCCGGATCATCCACCAGGTCCACCTTGTTCAGGAACACCACGATCGCTGGCACATTCACCTGCCGGGCCAGCAACACATGCTCCCGCGTCTGCGGCATCGGTCCGTCCGCCGCCGATACCACCAGGATCGCACCATCCATCTGGGCCGCTCCCGTAATCATGTTCTTGATATAATCCGCATGACCCGGGCAATCTATATGGGCATAATGACGATTTTCCGTCGCGTACTCCTGATGACTAGTGGCAATGGTAAGAATCTTGGTCGCGTCGCGTCGGCCCTGGCTTTCCGAGGCCTTGGCTACTTCGTCATAGCTGACCGCCTTCGACAGCCCCTTCTTAGCCTGAACCATGGTTATCGCCGCCGTCAAGGTCGTCTTGCCGTGATCAATATGTCCGATTGTTCCAACGTTTACGTGAGGTTTGGTACGGGAAAATACCTCCTTGGCCATGTTAGTTGTCCTCCTGTTTCTGGGAGATTCAAATTTTTATTTTTTTATACGAATCTATTATCTAAAAAAACGCTAACTTAACTAATATGTATTAACTGCATTACAATCACCATTTATAAAACAAATCATCGGCTTCCCCCAAAGCTGCTGATGGGGGTTGAACCCATGACCTCGTCCTTACCAAGGACGCGCTCTACCAACTGAGCTACAGCAGCGTCTTGCAAGGATTGAACTCTGCCTCTATGGCAAACACAAACACCTTCGCTATCCCTCTATCCAATCCTTAAAAACAGAGGTTTATTTCTGCATATCATCCCGACACGGGTAGTATAAACCCCAGCCGCTATAGAACTAAATAGCATATAGCCCTTTAATTGATAATGCCAAAAGAAAATTTACAAAATTTTATTTTTTTTTGCCTTTTTCAAATTTTTCTTGCAGAAATCACAATATTTCTATATATTGTTATATATTTTACAATAAATGTTGCTGTTTTTATTAATATTCAGTGGGCCGCCTGCCCCTCCTCAAAAACCGGTTGTCCACCTGCTCAAACTCGAAATTTGGTTGCCCCCTGCCCGTCTGCCGAAATTTGAAAATTTCCATTGTCCCCCGCCCTGCAACACCTTATTATTAATAACCATATCTAGCATACTCAAACCTCCGAATTGCGATTATAAATCGACGTAACTGCTTATTTAACAAAGTGAAAGGAATAATTTTAAACTTTTAAATATAACTTTTAACTTCTTAATATCAATCAACTTGAGTAATTAAAGGAACAACCCCCAATGCCTCTTTCAACTTATCAGCGTGATATGATAGGTTCCGCCGTTATCACCTCTTCGCAGCCCGTCCAGGCCGGTCAATACGCCTCGTTCGATCTGGTTTACACTGCCGGCTATTTTGGCATCGACGACAGCGGTAGTCTCAAAATCGCTCAGCGCTTCGCCAGCGACATGGCCCGACCGCAGTTTGGCGATCCCGCTACCGCCAATTATGTATCCATCGAAGCCAGTAACGGCGCCACCCTAGCCTACCACTTCGACGTCAAGAACAACATCCGCCCCTGGGGAAAAACCTTGTATATCAAGATAGTGAAGGGCTACCTCCGCCAGGGCGATCAGATTATCGTCCGCTATGGTAATCCCTCCGGTGGCTCGCCCGGCATCCGGATGCAAACCTTTTGCGAAGACACCTTTGAATTTAAGGTACTCGTTGACGCCTTCGCCACCTACGATTACGTGGAACTGCCCCAAAGTCCCACCCTCAAGATCATGCCCGGCCCGCCCGCCAGATGGGTCGCCGTCCTGCCCAGCACCGCCGAAACCGGACAAAATTTTCGCCTTTCACTCAAGGCCGAGGACGTCTGGGGCAATCCCAGTGACAAAATCGATGCCACTATTTTTCTAAAACCCAGCAGCCCCGTCAATTCATTGCCCGAGAAGGTCACCTTTAAACCCGGCTCAAGCACCACGGTTATTGAGAATCTATCCACTGCTGCGGAAACCGATCTAACTATTGAGTTACACGATTCAGCCGGCGGACTTCTTGCTCGCTCCAATCCCTGCCGGATAATCAATTCTCCCGCCCTTTTATCATTTTGGGGTGATTTGCACGGCCAAAGTGAAGAGACCATCGGCACCAATTCCGCCGCCGATTACTTTCAATTTGCCCGCGATAAGGCCTTCCTTGATGTTATGTGCCATCAGGGCAACGATTTCCAAATTACCAGGGAGTTCTGGTCCCAATTGCAGCAGTTGAACCGCTCTTTCACCCAGCCCGGCCGATTTGTCACCTTTCCCGGTTACGAATGGTCGGGCAACACCGGCCAGGGCGGCGACCACAATGTCATTTTCCTGCATAATGACGAACAGATTCATCGCTCCTCGCACGCCCTAGTTTACGACCATAGTGACCTCGACACCGATTGCCATACCACCAGCGAATTATTCCGCGTCCTCAAGGACAAGGACGTCTTTTTCTACGCTCACGTCGGCGGCCGATATGCCGATCTAACCCGTGCCGATTATTCTCATGTTCCATTGGCTATTGAAATTCACTCCGCCTGGGGTACCTTCGAATGGCTCTTGCATGACGCCTTCGCTCTGGGACTGCGGGTGGGTATTGTCGCTAACAGTGACGGCCATAAGGGCCGTCCCGGCGCCAGTTATCCCGGCGCCTCCATGTTCGGTTCCTATGGTGGCCTGACCTGCTTCCTCGCACCCAGACTTACCCGTGAAGATATCTTCCAGGCTCTCCGCCTTCGTCATCACTACGCCACCACCGGCGCTCGATTATTTCTCCACACCAGCATTACCTTGCCCGATGAATCTCAGGCCATTATGGGCGACATTGTTCCCTTGGGACTGGATGCCGTCACACTTAACACCATCGCTTTATGCTCCGCTCCCATCGAACGGCTGGACATCTTCAACGGCCCGGACCTGATTTACACCTGCCGTCCATATTCTGCCGCCGAGTTAGGCAGTCGCATTCGCGTCATTTGGCAGGGTGCCGAATACCGCGGCCGAGGCCGAGAGACCATCTGGGACGGCTCCGCCCAGCTTACCGACAACGAGTTCTTCCAGGCCCGCCCCATCAATTTCTGGAACCCGGGAAAACCCCTTTCCTTCCTGAACTCTCACACCATTACCTGGCAATCTATCACCACCGGCGGCCTGGCCGGCTTCGATGCTATCCTGGCCGATCCCACCCGCGGCGTCATCAACCTGGAGACCCCCCTTATCAAAAAACAGATTAAAATATCAGACATCAACTTGGAAGACCTCTCCTTCGACGCCGGTGGCCTGGATCGGCGGATCCGCCTTTTCCGCCTGCCGGACAAAAATTCCTCCTGTAAGCTAAACCTTTCTCACCGGATCGATCTGCACCCTGATAAAGACAACCCCCTTTACGCCCGCCTCACTACCGAAGATGGCCACCTGGCCTGGACCAGCCCGATTTACCTGACTAATCCCAAATGTGCGCGTCTCCCCATTATTTAGCTTATTTGCCTTATTCTCGTTAATGACGTTAAATGGCACCTAATAATGATTACCAAAGATTAATGTTATTTTATGAGAAAAAGGAAATGAGCCTTGAATAAAAGAATTGTCATAATGCTCGTTTGGATAGTAACTCATTTAAGCTTTTTTGTTTCCCCCATTTACGCCCGGCAGGAAGCCGAGGAGCCTTTCAACCTGGCGCTGCATTTTCCCGATCGGTTGCATACCTTCGTGTGGCGGAATTGGGAATCGGTATCGGTGGACACGATGGCGAAGGTGCTGGATACTTCTCCGCAGACGATTCGCGAAATGGCTCTGGTCATGGGTTTACCGCCGCAGCCGCCGATTTCCGACCAGTTTTTGAAACGCGGGTATATTTCCCTGATCCGCCGGAACTGGCATCTTATTTCACGCGAGCAGATTCTCAAGCTGCTGGGCTGTTCCGAGGAAGAGCTTGCTTTTACACTTCGTGAAGATGATTTTCTTTGGGTCAAGCTGGGCGGCGAGCGTAGCGACACCACGCCGCTGCGGTATTCTCCGCCTTCCGAAGTCGTAAACCAGCGCTGCCGGCAAATCAAACAAGTTGTAGAGAAATATTTCGGGAATGAGCTGGACGAACCCGCAGCCGAAAAACCTTTCCAGTTTATTGAGGAGTTGTCAACACCGACCGGCAGCCCAGGAACCGCTATACCCCAGCCGGATAAGGATGAGAATATCCGTTTCATTTATTCCTATTTCGCGTCTTTCGGCGACCCGCTGCTGCATCCGGAGTTGAACCCGTATCCCGAGGGTATGCTCCAGCGGCTTAGCCGAGTCGGTGTCAACGGCGTCTGGATGCACGTGGTACTTCGTCAGTTGGCCCCGGATACGGTCTTTGGCGAGTTTGGCCAGGACCATGAAAAACGATTGACTACTTTGCGGGACATGGTCCGGCAAGCGAACCGTTATGGGATTAAGATTTACCTGTACATGAACGAGCCGCGGGCGATGCCGCTGACTTTTTTTGAGCAGGACAATCGCCGCCAGCTCAAAGGGGTTCAGGAAGGATCCTATGCGGCTCTTTGCACCTCCAGCCCCCTGGTGCGCCAATATGTCAAAGATTCGTTAACCTACATTTTCCAGAATGTACCTGGCCTGGGGGGCGTGTTTACTATCACCGCTTCGGAAAACCTTACCAATTGCTGGTGTCACGGCGGCAGCGCAGGCTGCCCCCGCTGTTCCCAGCGGACACCGGCTGAAGTCGTGGCGGAGATCAATACCACCATCGCGAAAGGGGTCTGGGCGGGTAATCCCGATGCCAAAGTTATTTTCTGGGATTGGGGTTGGCAGAATGATTGGGTGGAACCGCTGGTAAACCGCCTGCCGAAGAATGCATACCTGATGAGTGTCAGCGAATGGGATATCCCTTTGGAACATAGCGGCATCAAGACAACCGTCGGTGAATACAGCATTAGTGCTGTCGGTCCCGGTCCTCGCGCCGCCCGCAACTGGCAGATCGCCCAAAAGCACGGCATGAAAACAATTGCCAAGATTGCCCCCAACTGCACTTGGGAGCTTTCCGCCGTGCCTTTCGTACCCGCCATGAACCTTGTCGCCCGGCACTGCCGCAACCTTACCCGGACCGGTATCGATGGTTTCATGCTCAGTTGGTCCCTGGGTGGATACCCCTCTCCCAATCTTCAGATTGCCCGTGAATTCAGCGTCAATTCGGTTATTTCCGTCGAGCAGGCCCTGAGGAATGTCGCCCTGGACAACTACGGCCCGACCACGGTACCGGACATCCTGCAGGCCTGGTCTCACTTTAGCTCTGCCTTTAGCGAACATCCTTATGTTGGCCTATACTCTGCACCTTACCAAAATGGGCCCGCCAATCTGCTTTATCCCGTGCCAACCAGCCGTGCACCCACGATGGTTGGTTTTCCTTTTGACGGCGTCGACGCCTGGCGGGGACCGTTCCCCGCGGATATTTATGCCGCCCAGTTCGAAAAAATGGCCGCCCTGTGGAAACCGGGTTTGGCTGCTTTTGAAAAAGCTTTGCTCAATGAAACCAGTCCACTTTATCAACCCCGTTTGCAAAAGGATCTTGGTATTGCCCAAACCTGTTGCCTGTATTTTCAGAGCATTGCCAATCAAACTCGTTTTACTACTTCCCGCAATGCTCTGGCCTCTGAGGTGGCTGGGAGCAATGGTAGCAGACAGCACCTGGATATTATCAGAGCGGCGGCTGCCGCTGAAATTGAAATTGCCCGCCAGCTTTTTCATTTGACTCGCAGCGATTCCCGCATCGGCTTTGAAGCTTCGAACCACTACTATTATTTCCCCTTTGATTTCGTTGAAAAGGTAATTAACTGTGTGTACATCCTTCATGATTGGCTGCCTCAACAAGAGAAAAGACTATTCGTCGTTGCTCCCGATGACCCGGTGCAGGCTGTAAACTTCTTGCCTCCTCTAAATGTCAGAAAGTAATAAGAAAAATAAGCCTGGGATTTTTGCAATTTGTAGAAGATTTTGATATAATCAAGGGTTTGACATGCCTGGTTGAGAAGCCGGGCTTTTAATAGGGTAAATCCCGGTTTATGAAGATTCGAAATCTTGATATAAATCCTGCCAAAAACCCTGCCATACTGTATACGTGTACCTGGGATGCCGCTGCTGCCGCCCAGGCGATTAAGAATTTACCCAAGGAATATCTGGAAGAGCTGGCTGTATCTGTCGCAGCGAAAAAAACATTACCAAAATATGCCGGATTTTCGGCGTACGACGGCTCTTTATGCTCTAAAGACGGCAGGGTCATATTTCTTTTCGGTTTACCGGATGCCCAACAGGTATTTGTCGAATTATTACCCCGCGATCAAGACCCCCTTTGGGATGAACCGTTGCTTGAAGTAACGTTGGATAGCGGTAGCCGAATATCTGTACAAAAAACCGATGCTGCGGTCGTCGATAGTTTTTTTCGTCAGGTAAATCCCGCCAAAGGCCCACAGGCATTGGGCGATACTCCGAGATTGGGTATTGGGGTTCGGATGACAACCGCATGTTGGCCTGCGATTCTGAAAGCCATGGAGCTAAAAGATTTCCGTGCGAATATCATTCAGAACTCTGTTCGAGAACTGAATTTCATGTCCAGCCTTCTCAACGCCGATCCGCCGGAAATAAACTATGCCTGTGGATTTGGAACCATCGAAACCGGCTATACCGGCAGCTCTTATGAGGGGCTTTGGCTTGCCGGTGTACTGGAAGCATTGAAATATCCCAAAATCCTTTCCTATGGCGCTGATGCCGACCACCTCCAGATCAAGAGGGACGCTGAAGGAATGGCGCGGGCCAGGCGGCTTATCGACAGTTGCCGATATTACAGCTTCTATACCCTGGACATGGCAGACATACTTGACTATGCGGCTCTACCGGAGAAATCCGATTCTGCAGCGGCCCATACTATGGCGGAAAAGATCGGCGACGATAAGCTGCAGCGTCAAGTACTTGCTTATCACCGGCAGCCCTGTAAGATTGATGGAGAAAATTATATTATCGATCCGAACATGACCAACCGCATGATTGGAAAATACTGGGAGTCGTTTGATGTTCTGGAGGATCTCACCGAGTATATTCGTTCGCTAAAGAGCGGCCGGCCGTTTGATCTTGAATTTACGATTGACGAACATCCGCCGGAGGTCGCCGCCTTTGACTGTTTAACCAGCGACGAGGAATATCTTTTTGTGTTGCGGGAGATAAAAAGGCGTAATCTTCCCGTTACCCATGTAGCGTCGAATTACGGATTTGAAAAAGGCCTGGACTATCGCTGCCCGAACGGCCTGGAAGGTCTTGAGCAACTGATTTTTTCGCAGTTCCGCATAGCTGAGGAGTTTGGCATGATGCTGGATTTTCATTCCGCCGACGATTTGACATCAGCTCCCCGGCAGGTTATCCGCAAAGCTACCGGCGGAAAACACCATTTTAAAATTTCGCCCATGTTGCAGTTAATTTTTGCTGAAGTTTTGCAGGATTTCCATCCTGCTTTGTTCGATAAATGGTGGAATGATGCTATGGAATACGCCGCCCGCGAAGCCGCCGCCGGTTCGTCGTTTGCGAAAGAATGTCTCGCTGAATATGAAGCTCATAACATCAAGAAACCTTCTCGGTTCCACAAGGTGTTCCATCATTACAGTTTTGCCTTTGTCGGCAAGAGAGACAAAAACGGCCAATTTCTCCATCGGCAGGCCTTTTATGATTTATCGCCTGAGTTTTATCAGGAGTACCAAAACAGGTTGATTTGTTACCTGGGAAATCTGGCAGATGAGCTTTTTGGATAATGCGTTTTATTTATGCGTAATAATATTATAACATTGTGCTGATTTGTCGGGTTGAGGATAAAATTATGGAATTACTGTTGGATACAGGTAAGCCGGAAGAAATAGAAGAAATCAAGGCTACCGGATTGCTTTCAGGAGTAACCACCAATCCTAAAATTTACGGCAGGCTGGGCACTGATTTCCTGAAACGATTAAAAGAAATAATCCATGCCTCTCCCGGCTATGTTTTTACTCAGGTGATAGGTTGGCATAACACTGAGGATATGGTCAAGCAAGCCCGTTGGTTGGCGGAGCAATCCGAGAAAATTATTGTTAAAGTCCCCATGACTATCGCGGGAATTCAGGCGTTACAGCAGCTAAAAAAAGAGACTCCGCAGATGCGAATTGCCGTTACCGCGGTATCTTCCGTTGCCCAGGCCCTGTTATGCGGCAAAGCGGGCGCTGATGTAGTCGCACTTTTTAACGGACCTTTGGATACGGTCAGTGATACTCCGGTGGAGATCGTAGCGCCCATCAGGAAAATATATCAAAATTATGAATATAAGACTAAAATTCTTTCTTGTGGCCGTTTCCCCAGAGGTATCGGCGAGTTTGCCGTTGCGGGTTCGGACATGTGTACCGCCGGCAAGGAGTTCTGGGATATGATGTTCGAACACCCCTATACTTACTTTAGAATGTGTGGTTTTCAGGACGATTGGCGGGGTGCTTTTGGTGATAAAACCTGGCCGGTGAAATGAATGGGCATGCAAATTAAGTCGGAAAGGGAAAAAAATAAAATCCTTAGAACTATTTAATCTTACGGGGAAAATCGCCGTCGTTACCGGCGCCGCTCGAGGACTGGGCAAACAGATGGCTTTAAGTCTGGCGGAGGCGGGAGCGAACGTTTGTCTGTGCGATCTATTGGAAGAACAGGGCCGGCAAACGCAAAAGGAAATCGAATCGTTGGGACGTAGATCGTTATTCAGGAAAACCGACGTCACGAAATCATCGGAAATCGAATCTTTTGTCAGTGCGGCAACTGAGCAATTCGGCGGTATAGACATTCTGATAAATAATGTCGGCATCGAGTCCGAAGGCGTGGCGATCGAAACGGTTGATGATGCTCTATGGCGTAAAATCATTGAGGTAAATTTGTCGAGCATGTTTTACGTTTCGAAGGCTGTCGGTAAAGTAATGATTGCTCAAGGCAAAGGCGGCAGTATCATCAATATGGCTTCGATCTCCGGTTTGATTATCAGCAAGATTTTCCCGCGTCACAACGTGGTATATGGCGTAAGCAAAGCGGGCATAGCCCATCTGACCCGCGGTTTGGCATCGGAATGGGCACCGTACGGTATCCGGGTTAACGCCCTGGCCCCCGGTTATATGCTTACGGAAAATACCGCGACCAGCCGAAAAAACCCCGAAATCGTCCAGCGCCTGATTGAGATGACGCCTATGAAACGTTATGGAGAGGAATGGGAAATTAAAGGTGCGGTCGTATTTCTGGCTTCGCAGGCCTCTTCCTTTATAACCGGCAGTGTTTTGGTTATCGACGGCGGTAACACTATCTGGTAAATATTGCGCTATTGGAAATTAATGCGTGAGAGGTTTTTTCAATAAAATACTGCGCGTAAATCTGACGAAACAAAAGTTTTGCTTTGAGGATATCTCCGACGAAATTTTAAGTACCACTCTTGGGGGTAAGGGGCTGGGCACCTATCTTTTGCTGGAACAGTCGCCGATTGGTGGGGATGCCCTGTCGAAAGATAACGTGTTTATTATCACCACCGGGCCGATTACCGGCACGAAGATGTGGAGTCAGTCTCGGTTCGGCGTTTATGCCAAATCTCCTGCCACCGGAGGCTATGGAGAATCATATTGCGGAGGAACCCTCGCCCCGAAAATTAAGGGCTGTGGCGTCGATGCCATTATCATCACGGGAAAATGCGCGGTTTTATCTTTTCTGGTGATAGATGAAATCGGCGTCACTTTTAAAGATGCATCAGCCATCAAAGGCCAAGATACCTTTGCCAGTGAAGATTATATTTTGCAGCAATCTCCCCCAGGCGCAGGCGCTATGGTCATTGGGCTTGCCGGAGAAAATCTTATCGCTTTTGCCTGCATTAAATCAGACAAATGGCGCAGCTTGGGCAGAGGCGGAATGGGTGCGGTTCTTGGTTCGAAGAATGTCAAAGGCATTTCTTTTGCTGGTAAAAAGACGGCTCCTATAGCAAATGAGCAATTTATGAAAGATATTATTAAGAAGATTGCCCAAAAGGGAAGAGAGTCTCTGGGCACTAAAGCCTACCAGATTTACGGTACGCCCATGCAGGTTGCGGTAACCAATGACCAGAAATGCTTTCCCACAAGATATTGGAGTGGTGGTTATTTCGAGAAATGGCAGACCCTATCAGCTGAATACATGCAGGAAAACTTTGAGGTCAAAAAGAACGGTTGTCCGAACTGTTTCTTGCAGTGTACCAAATCTTGTCGCCTAAAACACGGCCGACATAAGGGCTTGGAGCTGGAAGGTCCTGAATTTGAGACGATTTATGCCTTTGGCGGTCTCAATGCCATCGAAGGCCTTGAGGAAGTTGCCTGGCTCAATGTTATCTGCGACAAACTCGGCCTGGATACTATCAGTGCCGGCAATATATCAGCCTTTGCCATTGAGGCCTACAAAATGGGTAAAATAGATTATGCGATAGATTACAATCAGCCCGACCGGGTTGCCCGGCTTTTTGAGTTGATCTCGAAAAATGAGGGTGTCGGTAAGATTTTAGCCCAAGGCATTAAAAAGGCCGCCCGGGAATTAGGCCTGGAAGATATTGCGGTTCACGTCAAGGGGCTTGAACCTGCCGGCTTTGACCCTAGAGTATTAAAAGGCATGGGGCTTGCCTACGCGGTGGCCGCTCGAGGAGCCTGCCATCTGCGGGGAACCTTCTACAAGGCGGAGCTGTCCGGCCAGATGTACAAGAACCAGATTGAAGGAAAAGCCGATTTAATGATTGATTACGAAGATCGCAGTGCATTGTTTGATTCGCTTATTCTCTGCCGGTTCTTCCGGGACTTAATTAGCTGGGATGAATTGATACTGATCATCAAAGCCGCCACCGGCTTGGACTGGAACAAAAAACAGTTGCAGGCATTCGCTAATAATATCACTCAGATGTCACGGGAATATAACCTGCGCGAGGGCCTGGACGAAACCTACGACACCTTGCCGAAACGATTTTTTACCGAACCGACCAAGGAAGGAGCAGCTTTGAGCCAAGCCGAATTTGAGACCATGCTGAAAGAATATAACCATATCCGGGCTTCCAGATAAATATCTATTATAAGGTTAATTGATTTGTCAGAGAGAAAATCAGAAATTCCTCCCTCACTGGTAATGCTGTTCGTGGTATTGGTCTGGGCTACCACTCCTTTATTTCTCCACCAGTTCTATCGTGAGGGTATATGCGTCTGGGATCAAAACAGTTGGCGGTACGTTTTTGTGGTGTTTCTGCTGTGGCTGACCATCTGGTTTAAATATATCCGGGGTTCGCGGGAGAAACGCAAAATTTTTTCTTTGCAAAATTGGTTGTGGGCTTTTATCGCTGCTTTACCCTGCAGTGTGGCTCAGATATTTTTCGTATGGTCCCTGAAATATCTCGAGCCTCCCCTGATGGGAATCTTGAACAAGCAGTTTGTCCTTTGGACGGCTCTTTTGGGAATGCTGTTTTTTGCCGATGAGCGGGTTTTAATCAAAAGCGGCAGATTCTGGCTGGGTTTTTTGGGTACTATCAGCGGGGCGATAGGCGTGGTGGTCTTCCAGCCGCAGGCTCGTTTTCACGGCGAGCTGCCCGGAATCATTTTTGTCACGATTTTTGGCTTTGCCTGGTCGGTTTACGGCGTATGTTTGAAGCGTCTTACCCGCCGGTTGGACCCTTTAGTTGCCTATGGGATGGTCGCAACATATACCGCCGTAATCATGTGGTGCTTTTCTCTGACGTTGGGTCGGCCGGCCGACGTGCTGACTCAGCCCGCCGGTATTTGGCTAATGTTGATAGCCTCAGCGGTTTTCAATCTTTTCTTGCCCCACATCGGCATTTACTGGGTTATTCCCCGTTTAGGCATTCTCGCCACGCACACCGCGACGCTGAGTACCGCCTTTCTTACTGCCTTTTATTCCTGGCTGATTTTTTCACAAAAGCTGAGCGGCCGGCAATGGATCTGCGGGATTATCCTGATCGCGGGAGCCGCTCTGACCATGCTGGCCCGGCGGGGAAATCGTGAAACCCTCCCGCCTGACACCAAGGCCTAATATTTATTTCTCCCTGACTTGTGTGTCTGATGAAACATTAGGGGTTATGGCCAGTATTCACGTGGCTCGGTCCAATGGCGGATCTTGGAGAAATATTCCTCTCGATGACCGGCGAATTCCGGGCTGTTGTCGTGATCGTGGCAGGTTTCGCAGCTTGTAAAAACATCCCGATAAATCGTGCGGTTATTGTGTACGTGATATAGGCCCGGACCGTGGCAGCTTTCACAGCCCACCCCGGCTAACTGTGGTGTATCCTGCAGGGAGCGAAATCCCGTTTGGTATTTCATCCCCACCGTATGACAAACCACACATTCGGGGTCATATTGGCTGTTGACTTCGGGGCGTTGCAGGGTTTCAAAGGCATGGCCATGTTTGAAATCCCGCCATTTAGCATATATTTGCTCGTGACAATCACTCTGACCGCAGGTGGCGCTGCCGACAAAACGGTTGCCCTCTGGCAGCGGCCGGCGCGGTAAAATATTTTCGTCGGCTATGAGGTTTTCCATTTGTAATTGCATCTGATAATCATCTATGAGGCTGATTATAGCGGGATCACGGGGAAAGCTTGACTCGACCGGTACAAAACTGAAATATAGCTTTTGGGGATTATTAAAGGGAGCGACTATGCGGGTCAGGTACTTGCCCATTAAACCGGTGGTGATAACCATCGGTCGATCACCCGGCTGAGAAAGAAGCTGAGGTTCGTCGAAGTGTCCGATAACCACGAGGATATCGATCTGGGGGATTTTCCGCAATTCTTCCACCAATGCCTCATCTTCCGCTGAAAGAGTGACAATAGTCACTTTGCCGGTTGCCTTTTCTGCGGGCGGAAATATATGCTGCCCCAATATACTGCGAATCGCTTCGACGGGATCCTCCAGTTGGACTTTACGGCTCGTCGCGCTGCTGTTATCGCCCGGAACCGCCAGAGATAGAATCAGACATTGGAGTTTATTGTCACCATGGACTAATGTTTTCTCCACAAAAAGGGATGTTTGAAAATCTTCACTGGATTCTGCTGACATATTGCTGCAGACAATAACGGGGCTGTCCTCACTCGCCAGTGCCAGGTCCTGCTTTGCCATGATTGATTCCTCTGGGGTTAAACCCACCGAATCGTAGGTAAGGGCCTTTAGGCTATAAAGGAAAGTTTGCAGTTTAATCTGGTCCTGGCGGTCGTAATGGTGGATCAACGGGCCGGCGTCGATCAGTAAGCGGCTCTGACTCTGCGGAGCGATAGCATGAATTAACGCCGTGCGACGATCAATCCCCCCCAGTTGTTTTTCCGTGCACCCGCACGGCCGAAGACTTCCCTGCCAGTTCCCGGTAATCAGCAGATTAAACCCCTCAGGAGCATCAGGAGCAATAGCAAAATCGAACGGGCGGGACCCAGCTCGATCATGACGAGCACCGGGCCCTGAAAGATCACCGCAGCTTATGCCCAACCAGATGATTATTAGCAAAGTGAAAACAATTAATCCGGCCAGCCAGCCCTGCTGACGTAACTTTGAATATAAATTCGTCATAAACGATAAATATACGTCGCTCTTTGCTTTTACTTTCTTATCCTGGCGAAGCAGCTCAGCTTCAAACTGTCCTGGGGATGGTCCTTAATGTCGATCAGGAGCACGTCGTTAATAAAGGTCCTTTCCGTTTTGGGGGGGATATTCATACTTATTTCAAGCTGATAGCCGTCTTCGGTTTTCGTGGTATCGACTACCTTAACAAAACCATTTTGACTGCGGACGGCGGCAATGACAAGAGGCTCACCATAATTGGATACTACTTTAATCTTAGCGGTGAGCTGCACGCCGGGTTTGGCCCCGAAAAAAGTCTTGGCCCGGGGATATACTTCAAAGGGCATAATCACTTTGTAGGGAATCGAGACAACCTTGGCCCTGGGGTGGTCGGTGTTAAGGATAATTACACCTACTCTATTGTTCCGCAGGAGGTCGAAATTGAGGTTCTTAGCGGTAAGGGTATGCATGACAGATTTAGCCTGCGGGTCAAAAGACCACTGCATAATTTCTTCCCCGGTGTCTATCGTGGTGATGCGAAATTCCTGCTGGTCGGTACTTTGGACTTTCAGCTCCAGGGTGTTTTTGGGACTGGGACGCAGCTCAAATTCCAATTCTTTCGGCGTAAAATCAATTATTGCCTTAACGTTGGATTTTATTACTAACTCCAGGGTTCGCAGCGGCGGCGGGGATTTCGTATCCACAAATACCTTCCGGTTGTATTCACCGGGGGAATTGCTGGCCGTGTAAACCAGACTCAACTTGGTGCTTTGACCGGGCTGGAGGGTATAGCTTTCCAGTTTGATATCCGCCAGGCACCCGCAACTTTTGCGGATTTCTTTATTGATCTCGACGGTTTCCTTGCTCTGATTGGTAATGACAAAGCTGCCGCTTACTTTGTCAGAGGGGTAAAGGTCGGCGAAAACAAGCTCTTTTTTATCGGCCGTCAACGGGCTGGCAGCCGCGGTTTCAGCGGGTGTTTCTCCGGTTAAGGGCCGGGGTTGATCCATTCGGCTATCCTCCGTCGACGAGCTCTCTGATGAGGCTGTAGCTTTCCCCACTATCGAGGGTTTATCTACCGCCGCGGGTGATACTTTTTCCGATTGACTTCCCTGGGCGCAGCCCATGGCGATGAAGGATAAAACAATTCCGTTGGTTACCGCCAAATACCAAAGTTTCTTTTTCATGAGTTCCAACCTCCAATTAAAAGGGTCCGCATTTACCGTTTAAAAACTTATAATAATTTATTGCATTAGTATTTCAATGTGCTGCTTTACGCAGTTTGCCAGCGCGCCTAAATGATAACCGCCTTCCAACAGAGAAAGCAGCCGGCCGCCGCAATATTGCCGGGCCAATTCCTTCGTCTGGCGGATTAATTGTTCAAATCCCGCCTCGGTCATGTTTAACTGGGCCAGTGGGTCTTGGCGATGACCATCAAATCCCGCGGACACCAGAATGAAATCCGGCCGAAATTCTCGGGCGACGGGCAGAAAATTGTCATTATAAAGCTCCAGACATTCTTGATCCGAGGCCCCCGGCTCCATGGTCAGATTGAGGGTGTAGCCCCGGCCTGGCCCTTCACCGAACTCGTCCGGCCAGCCGGTGCCGGGAAACAGCGTGGCGGGATGCTGATGCATACTGCAATAAAAAACACTGTCATCTCGCAAAAAAGTGTTTTGGGTGCCGTTGCCGTGATGGACGTCCCAATCGAGGATTAAAATTTTCTTTAACCCATGACGACGCTGAAGATAGCGACAGGCGATAGCAATATTGTTAAACAGGCAAAATCCCAGAGAGCGGTCGTGTTCCGCATGATGACCTGGCGGACGCAGGGGGCAAAAGCCGTTTTCCGCAACCCCTGTCACAATCAAATCACAGGCCCAGAGCGTTACCGCCACCGCCCGCCGGGCCACCTCATAGGAAGCGGGGCAGATGCTGGAATCCGGTGAATCGATAAACGGCATGCCGTTTTCACAGGACGATTTCAATCGAGCGACATATTCCGACGAATGTATCTGTAATATCCACGGGTCCGGATCGATACTTTGATCCACTGGGACTAGTTTATCATATAACTGGTTTTGCTTCAGTGTCTCGATAATGCTGGTCAATCGTGCGGGTCTTTCCGGGTGCTGACCCGTTTGATGTTGCAGAAACATATCATCATAACCCAGTAAAGTAGCCACAGTTTTATAAAGCCTTTATTCTAAATAAGGTACGAACGAATTATCATATCAAATTGCCATTAATAGGTCAAATCATGAGCTAATTATAATTGCCCCTTTGCCATTATGAGCGGATACAACCCATTTAATTTACCTGCCGCTGTGCTGCCGAATGTGGGAAAGTTAAATAATTGCTTAAAACCAGGCTAATTAGGCTCGTCAGCAGCTTAACGTATTGATATAAAAGCACTTAAATCTTTTAATGACATTTGTGTTTTTCCCTTTCTCCAAGCCTAAAAGCTTGACTAGCCACAGGAGTTCGTCTATAAGCTAATGCTGCGCCACAAAACGTACGAAAATACTCTATAAGTTACTACTTCTTATTTGAAATAATGTTTCGATTGGCAATCCAAAAACAGGCTATTTTTGGGACTGATCGGCAATTAAGGAAAAATATTGTGCAAAAACCTGTCTCATATATATCAAAAAATACGCTGCCGCTTAAGCAACGACCCTCGCAAAAGGAACATATTCCCGCGAGCAATGGGCCAGTGGCGAAATCTTTCTCGCCGGCAGAAGGGCTTTTCAATAACCTATCCGCTTGGGGTATTAATGATATAGAAACGGTGCGTCAGCAGGTTAATAGCTGGTTTGGCCTGGAGGTGCTGGCAAGAGCCATGGGACAGGCCGAAGACGAAACAGCCATAATCAGCCGGGACTGGCTGGCGAAATCCGGCAAACGCTGGCGGCCTCTGCTGGTGGTGTGTGTCTATCAGGCTCTGCAGGGGCGACAGGATAGCATTCTGCCCCCCGGAGTGCGGGATATCGCCATTGCCGTGGAATGTTTCCACAAGGCCTCTCTCATTCATGATGATATTGAAGATGGCGACAAGCTTCGTTATGGGGAAAAGACCCTGCATGAAGCCTATGGCGTGCCTATTGCCCTGAATGTGGGTGATTTTCTCCTGGGAGAAGGCTACCGAATGATCGCCCAGGTGAAGGTTTCGGGTCTAATAACAGCGCGGATGCTCCGCGCTGCTTCCGCAGGACATCGCCAACTCTGCCTGGGGCAGGGAGCGGAACTAAGCTGGATGCGACAGCCTAAGCCGCTTTCCTCCCAGGAGGTCATTGATATTTTCTGCCGTAAGACCTCCCCCGCCTTTACGGTTGCCCTGCAGTTAGGGGCCATTTATGCCGGTTCCGGCGAAGAGTTGGGCCGAATCCTTAGCCAATATAGCCAGGCTTTGGGTGTCGCCTACCAGATTAGCGATGATCTTCATGATTTTATCGGCGTCGGCCGCGACAACGATTTAGCGGCCCTGCGGCCGTCACTGATCCTGGCCCTGGCGTATGAGCGGGCTCAAGGACAAGACCGCAGTTTACTGGAGGCGATCTGGCGGCGGACGCAGCGATTGAATGACAGCCCCCAAAAGGTAGCGGAAATAATAACCCGATTAAAGGTTCCGGCCGCTGCCGAAGAGCTTATCGCCTGTTACCAAGCTAAAGCTATCGCTTCCGCGGCTGGCATAGATAAAACTGAGGTAAAAGCCCTGCTCCAGCGCATCGTGGATAAAATATTCCAGGATATCGCCGCCCAGAACCGCCCCTGATTCATCCCCCCTCGCCTGATATCCTGCCCCCCTCGATGTTATTCCTTACTCTAACTGACCGTTTTAGAGTTAAAAATTGAAGTAAACGCTTACTTAAGAAAATGTTATCTTATTCAAAAAACCCAATAAAATTAACCATCCGCCGCAGGCGGATACCTCATTTTTGATTTTTGATATTTGTTGACTTTCGCACTTTTTAGGCTGCCAAGAATGATGAAAATTCAGCGCAAACATACCAACCTACCGATGTTTTTGATGGAAAAAACATTAAGACATGGAGGTCAGTATGTTTACCATCATTACATCGTCCTGGCAGAACATTATCAAGCATTTTTCTCCCATTTTTACCATTCCCACCGCCAAAATCTTTCCGGCCTTGGTCAACGGCTGGATCCTGTGCACGGCCCGCCGAACGGTTACCGGCATGATTCGCTTCGCCCAGTTGTTCCTCGACCGACCGCACGACACTTTCCATCGCTTCTTCGCCGCCGCTCATTGGTTGCTCCCCGAACTTTGGCGACGCCTGGCTATCCTGCTGATAAAAACCTTTTACCCCAAAGAGGTAATCCATCTCGATCTCGACGACACCCTGTTTCACCGCCCCGGCCGCCAAGTAGCTGGGGCTTCCAAATGGCGCGACCCGGTCCGTTCCGAGAAAATGCTGGTTTTTGCCCGCGGCCTGAATCTGGTGGTCCTGACTCTGAGAATTTATCCCCCCTGGGGCGGCGAACCAATCGCCCTGCCGATCAACCTGCGACTGCGGGTCAAGGACGGCCCCAGCCATATCGACCTGGCGGAAAGCCTGCTCGTCGAAACCGCCTCTTGGCTGCCCCAACGCCGCTTTCTCTGCCATTGCGACGGTTTTTACACCGCGCTGCTCGATCGGGACCTGCCGCGAACCACGCTGATCAGCCGCATGAGAAAAGACGCTATCATTTTCGAATTGCCGCCCAAAACCAAACCCAAACGCGGCCGCCAAAGAGTACGAGGGGACCTGCTGCCCAAGCCCCTGCAGCTGGCCGAGTCGGTCAAGAACTTCAAACGGGTAACCACTATCGAACGCGGCCGGAAAAGAAAACGCCTGGTCTGGAGCAAACCGGTAATCTGGTATCACGTTTCGAAAAAGCCGGTGCGGCTGGTGATCAGCCGAGACCCGACGGGCCACGAGAAGGACGATTTTTTCGTCACTACCGATTTGGAGCTCAAACCGGCACAGGTGGTGGGAGGATTTGCCGGCCGATGGAGCATCGAGGACACCTTCAAGAACACCAAACAGCTTTTGGGCGGTCAGCAGCCGCAGACCTTCAAGCGTCAGGGGTCCGAACGGGCAGCGGCGCTGAGTTTTTGGCTTTATTCGACGGTTTGGCTGTGGTATCTGCAGCAGCGGCGATTGTGGCGGAAGTTGCCGCGACTGCCTTGGTATCGGCAAAAGGCCACTCCCAGCTTTGCCGACGCTCTGGCGGCTTTGCGGCAACAACTTTGGCAGGAAAGGATAAATTGTATGTTCGATAGCCATATCGCTTTTGAAAATATTCCTAAAACCGTTATTGCCGCATTATCCTATGCGGCATAGTTAATTCAAAAGTGCGAAAGTCAAC
>Ga0209164_1000763_pt1 | contig 57876 bp, 43 predicted proteins | sample MTBNYHSulfiMetaG_FD_187458 | JGI IMG/M metagenome (GOLD analysis project Ga0209164, IMG submission 187458) | Enrichment culture microbial communities from rom New York Harbor, USA that are MTBE-degrading - MTBE-NYH (New York Harbor Sulfidogenic)... | ecosystem: Environmental > Aquatic > Marine >... | reverse complement strand
TCAATAAGAAATGGGCATGGTTGGGCAAAAAAGCCCAAGCGTAGCAGCCGGTCTTTGTTTCGGGAAGAAGAGCAGACAGCCTATCGATCAAGTCCTCGCGATCTTTATCGTCATAGAATATTTTCCTGCGTTCTATCCCCCTGATCATCACATGCTGCAAAAGACCGGGTGTATCTATGCGGGCTACTCTAGGCATGCTGGACTATATACGGCCGATATACCTTCTTGTCAAGTTATTTTATTATTAACGGTCGTCCCCCATTACACATTACACGGTCTCACAATTTAAAGGTTTTGCTCTGCCTTTCATCCAGGTCGTAGACCTCTTGGTTAAGGCCTATCTTGATCGGGTTTTCGGCACACTTGCATGCGCTTACCGTCAGTTCCTTCTCGCTGATGTCGATCTGAAGCGTATGCCCGCGGTAACGGATTTCCATGCGGAGGCTTTCCAGTTCTTCCGGCAGACAGGGGTTGAACCAGAGGACGTCCCCCCTCGGTTCCAATCCCGTATATCCCTCCTGCATAATATCGACACTGCCCGCCATAGCCCCGAGGTGGATACCTTCAGGCGTCGTCCCTCCCTGGATGTCGGTATAATCGCTCTTCAGAGCTTTCTGGAAAAAATGCCACGATCTTGTTCTGTCGGATCGTGCGACCACCCAGGAATGGACGACCCGGCTCAGCGTTGAGCCATGGGAGGTGCGTTGCATGTAGTAGTGGATATTCTTCGGGATCGTTTCATATTCGAAGGGATACCCGAGCTGTTCAAAAATCGCGCGCAGTTCCTCGGAAGAAAAAAGATAAAAGAGCATCAACACGTCTGCCTGTTTTGAGGCCTTATAGCGGTTAGGCGTGTCGTCTTCCGCTTCCAGAATTCTATCAAGGCGCTGGATGTCTCCATATTTTTCCCGATACCCATCCCAGTCAAATTCGTTTAAATCGTCATATCCCTCAAACTGGCTGATAATGCCGTCTCCGTGAAACGGCACCCGCATCTTTCTGCTGATCTCTTTCCAGCGATCGATCTCCTCTTGCCGGAGATCGATTGTTTCCGACAGCTCTCTGCTGCGGTCTTCGGAAAGGAGGTCCAGCGCCTTCAAGGCCCGGGTCACCACCCACGCCGCCATCACGTTGGTATAGGCGCTGTTGTTCAAGCCCGGCTCCTCGGCATTGGGGTAGGCGTCGTGGTATTCGTCCGGTCCCATCACATTGAGGATCTCATAGCGATCGAGGCCTTCATTATAAGTTGCCTTGCTCGACCAGAATCGGGCGATCTCCAGGATCATCTCGGCCCCGTAAAACGACATAAATTCCAAGTCGGCGGTGATCTCATAGTACTGCCAGATATTATATGCGATGGCCGAGTTCACATGGCGCTGGAGCCGGGAATTGTCCGGAATCCACCGGCCGGATTTCGGGTTCAGGTGGACTTTCTGACTTTCCTCTCGCCCATTGCTCCCGCTCTGCCATGGATACATGGCGCCCCTGTACCCTTCCTTCAATGCAGCCGCCCTGGCCTCGTTGAGACGCCGATAGCGATACATGAGGAGGGAACGGGTGATTTCCGGTACGCGGAGGTTCAAAAAGGGAAAAATGAAAAGCTCGTCCCAGAATATGTGGCCCCTGTAGGCTTCTCCATGCCAACCCCGCGACGGCACCCCCACATCGAGGTCCATGGTGTGCATGGATGTGCTCTGGAGTAGATGGAAGAGGTTGAGATGAAAGATCATCAAGGTACCGCGGTCATTCTCGTACTCCGGCTTGATTTTGAAGTCCATCTCGAAACGGCGCCACAGATGGCTCCAGCAAAGGGCATGGCTCTTGAGAAGGTCATCGAATTTCTCGGCCTTGACGACGGCCTTTCTGGCTTCAAGCCCGCACTCGGAGCAGGCGTGATCCCCGGATGTGTAAAGGGCCGTTATTTTTTCAATTCGCACCTTCCTCCCTTCAGACACATCCACGAGGAAGCGGTGGGCGATATAGTCCCTTTCCTGGATCAGGCGACGATCCAATTGGAGAAGGGCACCGTCTTTGAAGACCTGCGTCCTCGAAGCCTCGGCGATGCGAAGTTCGGACTGGTTGGTCTGCACCTTCAGGAAAATGGTATTCCTGTCAATCTCCTCGTTCCCCATGGATTCCAGGTGCCTGTTGTTCAGCTCCTTGTAGCGCTCCACACCGGCGTTGACCACCCGGCCGTCAAGGGCGGATTGGAACTCCACCCGGCCCGACCAATTCTCCGTCGTCAAGGTGGTCTCCAGCCCGGCCAGGTGACGTTCTCCCATATGCACGAAGCGGCGCTCTTTCATCTGTGTGACCTGCCCGGCCCGATCCCTGAAACGAATCTCCCGCGTGAGCAGGCCCTCTTTCAGGTGCAACTCCTGGCGGTAGCTCAAAATATCCACGTCCTCCGGTTTGAACCATTCCCCGTCATTGATGCGAAATTTGAGGACGAGCCAGTTGGGCAGATTGACCAGGTCCTCGTTCTCGATCACTCTTCCTGCGATCTCCGTCTCGAGGCGATTGTAGCCTCCGGCCAGGTAGGTCCCCGGATAGTGGACATCGTCCGCGTCATCCTGTGCACTCGCCCCTCTCGTGGCGAAGTAGCCGTTTCCCAGTGTACAGAGAGCCTCTCGAAGTTTCTCTTCTTCAGCCGCAAATCCTTCATAGACCACTGTCCAGGGGTCCATTGTGTAACCTCCTTAAGATGTTCGGAGCGGTTTGGTTGGCAGGGGCGCCGGTCAGACCGGCTTTCGGCACGGTAGCCGACTCTACTTTCGGTTTATAACCACCGACCGAAACGCTTCCAGGAATTTTCCCACCTCATCCGGATCTTTCAACGCATACCTGGCCTCCGTGGTCCTGGGCCTTCCCGTGACCACGATGCCGACACCGCGCTCTCTAATCGCTTTGAAAGCATCCTCGTCCGTGGTGTCGTCGCCGATATAAAAAGGAAGCACGTCGGCCCTTTTAAGATCCAGTGCATCGAGCACCCAGAGCAATGCCTTTCCCTTGTGCCAGTCGATTTTCGGCTGAAGCTCGTACACCTTCTTACCATGCGACTTACGCAACCGGGGAAATTTTGCCAGAACCTGATCCACCGCTTTCTCCACTCTTTCGGCTTCCTCCTCTTTCACTTTTCGGTAATGCACGGCAATGGAAAACTTTTTCCGCTCCAAAAGAGCCCCCTCTATTTTTTTGAGCTTCCCCTCCAGCAATCCTTCGGCCTCGTTTAAGGGAGAAAGAAAGTCTTTTGCGGCCTGAAACTCTTTCCGGCGGCCTTTCGGACCCGCAATATCAAACCCGTGGCTGCCGGCATAAAAAATGCCTTCGATGCCCACCATTTTCCGAACATCTTGGAGGTCCCTGCCGCTAATGACGGCCACCGTGCAAAGTTTTGCCAGGGTCATCACCTTAGCGCGCATCCGATCGGAGAGAACCGCCTGATCAGGGGAATCCACAATGGGGGTGAGGGTGCCGTCATAGTCCAGAAAAACAGCCACCTCTCTCCCTGTCGCCTCCTCCTTAATTTCTTCCATGGCATCCAAGGCCGAGGGGAGCGGCTTTTCGCTCGATGAGTCGATTTCAACTTCAAAAAGGTCGGTCACCACCACATCCGCACCGTTTTCCCTCAGGTCGCCTGCGTGCCCCGTCCGGTCCACTCCGATGACGCAGCCGAAATTCCCCGCCTTTCCGGCTTGCACGCCCGCAATGGCATCTTCCACAACCACGGAACGCCTGGGTTCAACGCCGAGTTGCCGGGCCGCCTCGACGAAAATGTCCGGGTCCGGTTTCCCTTTGAGCCCGAGCTTCTCTGAATCAAGCCCGTCTATCTTGGCGTGAAACAGGCCCGAAATACCAGCGGCTTCGAGGACCGTTACAAGGTTCTTGCTTGAAGAAACGACGGCTGTCTTGAACGTGGCGCCATTTAGTTCCTTCACAAGCCGGACCCCGGGTTCGTAGATTTCCACGCCGCCGGTCCTGAGCCGGTCATGGAAGAGTTCATTTTTTCTGTTTCCGAGACCGCAGACCGTCTCTTTGACCGGGTCGTCTTCCGGGCTGCCGTAAGGCAAAAAAATGTTCCGCGACTCCAAGAAACTCTTCACCCCATCGTAGCGCGGCTTGCCGTCCACATATCGCCTGTAGTCCACATCCGCGTCAAAGGGCTCCCACTCGCCCTGGCTCCGGTCTCGATACTCGTCGAACAAAGCTTTCCACGCTGCGGCGTGGACCCTCGCGGTCTTTGTCACTACCCCGTCCATATCAAAGATGACCGCGTCGTAATCGAATCTGGACAGGGCAATCGCTTTTTTCTCTTGATTCATGGCTTACCACCTCGGTCACTCTTCCCCCTGGTTTCCTGAGCCAAGCGTCCATGGAGGCCCCCCTCTTGGCAAGGAAGAGAATTCCTATTCCGTCACCTTACAGAGTTTGCGGCACGGAGACAATGGAGGGAAACCTGTATTGTCCCCGGTGACCACTGTTGTATACAAAAACGCATACTTGCAGAGGGATAGGGCCTTTCGCCGCGAGGGCATGAAGGCAAGAAAACAATTTTCTCGCGGGCTCGCAAAGCTGGAGTTCGCAGAGGCAAGGTTATTTGCTTCGAGGCCGCTGCGGATATTAGGCTCAATACACCATTTCCAGGCCCGAAATACCTATTCTACCCCATTCACTCTCACGCTCCAGCTTTTAGAATGACAACGTTCCGGCTGTCGTCGTTCTTAGACTCCTTGTTCATGAGGGTGCACGGGATTCTAACATGACGGCTCTGCCGGATTCTCTACAAATGCATTCGCAAAATTCAGGTTCCAAAGGTCGCTCAGGAATTTCCACTTGGGACCGGGAAAACAATCGTGGAAACTTTTCTCTGGATCGTATCAAGCAGTCTCGTGATGAGTGCCATTGCTCTTGTGGGCAGCGTCACGCTCCTATTAAAAGAGGCAACCCTGAAGAAAATCCTCACCCCTCTTGTGGCCTTTGCCGCAGGAAGCTTGTTGGGCGGCGCTTTTTTTCACATGATCCCGGCTAGCCTGGAGAGAATGAACGGAAACATTCTCCCTTACCTATGGATCCTCCTCGGTTTCTCCGTTTTCTTCGCCCTCGAGCAGTTCTTGCACTGGCATCATTGCCACAAAGCAGAGTCCCAATGCAAACAGCCACTCACCTATCTTATCCTCATCGGTGACGGGCTGCACAACTTCATTGGCGGGACTGCCGTGGCAGGGGCTTTCCTCGCCGATATCCGCCTCGGGGTCATGGCCTGGCTTGCCGCCGCTGCTCATGAGGTGCCTCAAGAATTGGGGGACTTCGGGGTCCTGGTCCACGGCGGGTGGAACAAAAACAGGGCCCTTCTGTTCAATGTTCTCTCCGCCCTGACCTTTCTCGTCGGCGGTTTGTTGGCCTATGGGGCTTCCTTTAGGCTTGACGTAACCTTCCTGTTGCCTTTTGCAGCCGGGAACTTCATTTACATCGCTGCATCGGATCTGGTGCCTGAAATCAATAAACCCTACTCATTAGGCGTGAATACGATCCACTTTGTCTTCTTTTTGGCCGGCTTGCTGCTGCTGCTGGTCGTCAAGATCGTCTTTGGAAATCATTGAGAACCTCAAATAAATACAGGATAGACCTCATTTACGGGTTACAAGGCTCCCCTTATTCTTGAATGGATAGGAAGCATGGTGAACGCTTAAGCAAAGAGTCTGAACCGGATGAAGGGTTCTCCAAGAATACATATCGGCACGTCGGGGTGGCATTACGATCACTGGAAGGGGCCCTTCTATCCGGAGGACATTTCCGCTGAAAAGATGCTTCCTCACTACACCGGTTATTTTCACACCGTGGAAATCAACAACTCTTTCTACCAGCTTCCGAAAAAAGGAACCCTTGAGTTGTGGAAAAAAACCGTGCCCTCCCACTTTGTCTTCGCCATGAAAGGGAGCCGCTACATCACCCACATGAAAAAGCTCAAGGATCCGTCCAGAGGGGTGCCGCCTTTGCTCGACGCTGCGGGCGTTCTGGGAAAAAAATTGGGTCCCCTCCTTTTTCAACTGCCGCCGCGCTGGCACATCAACCTTGAAAGACTTAATGAATTTCTCCAGTTTCTCCCCGCCGATCACCGGTATGCTTTCGAATTCAGGGACCCCACTTGGTTCGACGACCGCACGTACGAGGCCTTGGCGAAACGGGGAGCCGCTTTTTGCATCTACCATCTGGCAGGGACTCTCTCTCCCAAGGAGGTCACCACCGACTTTGTTTACGTGAGGCTCCACGGCCCCGAGGAGGCCTACCGGGGTCAATACGGGGCAAAGACCCTTTCCGGCTGGGCGGGAGCCTTTTCCACCTGGCAGCATCAGGGCAAAGAGATCTTCTGCTACTTCGATAACGATCAGGCGGGCTATGCGGCCCAGGATGCGCTGAGGCTGCAGGAAATGCTTTCAAAGGGATAAAAATGCCGGTTCAAAATTCCGATGTATCCGACATATTCAACAAGGTCGCAGATCTCCTTGACATCGAAGGAGCAAATCCATTCAGAGTCCGGTCATACAGGAATGCTGCGCGGACGGTGTCGAGCCTGTCTCAAAACGTGTCGGCCATGCTTGAATCGGGAAAAGACCTCAGCGAATTGCCTGGAATCGGCAAGGACCTGGCAGGAAAGATCAAGGAGATTGTGGAAAGCGGTTCCCTTAGCCAACTCGAGGAGCTCGAGGGCAAAACGCCGCCCGAATTGAGCAAGCTCATGAAAGTGCCGGGACTCGGGCCCAAAAGGGTGAAGGCCCTTCACCGGAATCTGGGAGTGACCAATCTCGGAGAGCTCAAGGAAGCAGCCCAAAAGGGTAAAGTGAGAGAGCTCGAAGGCTTTGGTAAAAAAACCGAGGAATCGATCCTCGAAGAACTCGAGGAAGTGGAGGGCAAAGGGGAAAAGGAACGAATCAAGTTAATGGAAGCCGAGCAGCGAGCCCGCTCCCTGGTGGAATATCTCAAGAAGAGCAAAGGAATCAGAGAAATTACCGTGGCCGGGAGTTACAGACGGCGGAAAGAGACGGTGGGAGATCTGGACATCCTCGTGACCTGCAAAAAAGGCTCTGAGGTGATGGACCATTTTGTGGATTACGAAGATGTGAAAAAAGTGGTTTCCAAAGGCACGACCCGCTCCACGATCGTCCTTCGCTCCGGCCTTCATGTGGATCTCCGGGTTCTCCCGCAGGTCAGCTATGGGGCGGCCCTTCACTATTTCACGGGCTCGAAGGCCCATAACATCGCGGTCCGCAAACTGGGCGTGAAAAAGAAGCTCAAGATCAATGAATACGGTGTGTTCAAGGGGAAAAAACGCATTGCCGGCAAAAACGAAAAGGAAGTTTACGACCAGGTGGATCTTCCATACATCGAACCCGAACTGCGAGAGAACTGGGGCGAGGTGGAAGCCGCCCAAAAAGGGCGCCTGCCCGACCTGGTCGTCCTGGACGACCTGCGGGGGGACCTCCATGCCCACACCAAAGAAACCGACGGGCATGCAAGTCTCGAAGAGATGGCCGATGCCGCCAAAGAACGCGGCTATGACTACCTGGCCATTACCGAGCACTCCAAGAAAGTGACCATGACCGGCGGTCTGGATGCCAAACGCCTTGCAAAGCAAATCAAGGAAATCGATCGATTGAACGGGAAACTCAAGGGGATCGTTCTCCTTAAGGGCATCGAGGTGGATATTCTGAAGGATGGATCGCTCGATCTTCCTGACGACATCTTGAAAGAACTGGATTTGACCGTCTGCTCCGTCCATTACCATCGCAAGCTGTCCAGGGAAAAAATGACCGAAAGGGTGATTCGCGCCATGGATAACCCCTACTTCAACATCTTTGCCCATCCCACCGGGCGCCTCATCAATGAGCGGGATCCCTACGAGATCGATCTGGAGCGAATTATGGAAGCGGCCAAGGAAAGGGGCTGTTTCCTTGAGATCAACGCCCATCCGGATCGGCTCGATCTTTGTGACAGGCATTGCAAAATGGCGAAAGATATGGGGATCAAGCTGGCGGTTTCAACGGATGCTCACAGCACCGCGGACCTGAACTTCATTCGCTACGGGATAGACCAGGCCCGCCGCGGCTGGCTGGAGCCCGACGACGTCATCAACACCAGGAGACTGAAGGACCTCAAAAAGATATTGAAAAGAAAATAGGAATGGTTCATGGCCAGGAAAAAAACGGACTTCAGGAAAAGTCCCAAGACGGACTTTAAAGACCTCGATGAGATGAGCAAGGAAGAGGCTCACCGGGAGGTCGAGGCCCTTCGGGAAGGGATCAACTACCATGACTACCTTTACCACGTCAAAAACCAGCCGGCCATTTCCGATTCCCTCTACGACAAGCTTTTTCACCGCCTCGAAGAACTGGAGAAAGCCTTTCCCCAATCGCGGTCGGAAACCTCTCCCACACAACGTGTGGGCGCTACCCCCGTGAGCAAGCTCAAGAAGGTGGAGCACACGGCCCCCATGCTCAGTTTGAACGCCGCCCTTGAACAAAAGGAGGTCAAAAACTTCTATGACTTTGTGCAAAGAAACACCAAAGCGAAAAAAATCAACTACGTGCTTGAGCCGAAATTTGACGGGTTTTCCGTTGAGCTTGTCTACGAACAGGGGCAATTCAAATACGGCGCCACGCGGGGAGACGGGGAGATAGGAGAAGATATCTCCAGGAATCTCATGACTATCAGCAGGGTGCCTCTGCGCCTCCAAGGGAAGAACGTGCCCTCCCTGGTCGCGGTGCGGGGTGAAGTGTTCATGCCCAAGGAAGGTTTCCAGCAGTTGAACAAGGAACGGGTTGAAAAGGGAGAAGAGCCGTTTGCAAATCCCCGCAATGCAGCAGCGGGCACCATGAGACAACTGGATCCCAAAAACGTATCCAACAAGCCTCTCGATATCCTCTTCTATGATATCCTGGATGTTCAAGGAAACGGGTTCTCTTCCCACTGGGATGTGCTCACGCAGTTTCCCGAATGGGGATTTAAAGCCGACAATCGCAATAAGCGATGTTCTTCCTTTGATGAGATCAGGAAGTACCACCAGAGGCTCTCGGAGAAGAGAGACGATTTCGAGTATGAAATCGACGGTGTGGTCATCAAAGTGGACGACTTTGAACTCCGGAAAGAGCTGGGAACCCGTCAGCGCAGCCCGCGCTGGGCCTTTGCGTGGAAATTTCCACCCAAGGAGGAACTCACCAACCTTGAGAAGATCGTGGTGCAGGTGGGCAGGACAGGTATTCTCACGCCCGTGGCCCTTCTCCAACCTGTTGACGTGGGCGGTGTTACGGTGAGTCGGGCCACGCTTCACAACGAAGACGAGGTTCATAAAAAAGACGTCCGCCCCGGAGACAAGGTCCGCATCGCCCGGGCGGGAGATGTGATTCCCGAAGTCGTGGAAAGGGTGAAACAACCCGGCAAAAAAAGAAAAGCGGAGTTCTCTATGCCCGGTACCTGTCCCGCCTGCGGTGCCAAGGTGTACCGGGAAGGAGCCTATTATTTCTGTACCGCCGGATTGACCTGCCCTCCCCAGGTCACCGGCAGGATCATCCACTATGCCTCCCGGGATGCCATGGATATCGCCGGGCTGGGGGATAAAACAGCCGCCGATATGGTCAAAAAGGGACTGGTCAAAGACATCGCCGATCTTTATCGGCTCTCGGTGGAGGACATCCTGGAATTGGACAGTTTCGCCCAAAAATCCGCCGGGCAATTACACGAAGCCATACAAGAGGCCAAAGAACCTCGACTGGATCGTTTTCTCTACGCTCTCGGAATCCGACACGTTGGCCGGCACGTGGCACGGGTTCTGGCGCAAAAGCATAGAAGCCTGGAGGCCCTTCAAAAGGCAAGCCAAAAGGAGATCGAGAAGACAACGGAAATCGGTCCCGAGATTTCCCGGAGCGCAGTCCAATTTTTCAAGCAGAAGGAAAACCGTAGTGTGCTTAAAAGGCTGTCAGAAGCAGGGGTCAAGGTAAAGGACATGCCTTCAGGTAGAGAGGCAACGCCCCTGGAAGGAACGACCTTTGTATTTACCGGCAAGTTGGAAAAGTACACAAGACAGGAAGCGGAAAGGCTGGTGGAAGACCTCGGCGGTCGCGCCACTTCGAGCGTGAGCAAGGAAACGGACTACGTGGTGGCAGGAGAAGATCCCGGAAGCAAATACGATGACGCCCAAAAATGGGGGATCACGATCATCGACGAAAAGGAATTCGAGCAAAAAGTTCCTTCATAGGGCGGTTTCTCGCCCGACTGACCTGGAAGCCTGCGGGATTCGTAAAGCTCGCTCGAGCCGCTGAGCCGAAAGAAAGAGTTCATACCTGCGCTAGAGTACCAGTTCCATGCCGTCGTGGGCTATGGTCACGCGGACATTTCGTTCATGCGCCATGGCCCTGATCTTGGCCCCGAGCTTCCTTTCATCTCCTTCGACGATCTCGGAACCGCAGTGCGTAATCACGGCTTCAGGAACCCCTTCCTTGGAACACCATGTGAGCTGTGTGCGAACGGGCGTATGCCCGATCAGGGCCTCCCTCGGCTTTCTCACCATGGACCGGCTGATGGTGGCCCCATCCCCCATGTAGAGCTTGACACCCTTCAGATCCTCTCTCCGATCGCGGATATAAACCACATCCGGCACGTAGAATGCGGCTACTCTCTTGGTCGTGATCCGGTACCCCACTGCAGGTGAACGGGTTGAATGCTCCACCGGGAACGCCTCAAACCCGATTCCCTCTATGTCCACGGGGTTGCGAAGGGGAACAACCCTTCTTTCCTCGATTGGAAAGGCATCCATGGCCTCCCAAGCCTCCGAGGTGGCAAAAACCGGGCACGGAGCGCCTTTCGCGAGGCCGTGGGCATGGTCGGGGTGGGAATGGGTAATCACGATGGCCCCCGGTGTCATGGACATGATGCGTTTCACCCAGTCCTCCCCGCAGTCGATCATCACCCTGCGGCCATAGCAGGACACCATCAAAGAGGTATGCATCCGGTGGCGGCGATTTTTCGTGTCTATGTATCCCCGAGTTCCCAAGAATGTCAGTTTCATGTTTGTTCAAGAGCGGCGTTGATGGTTTTTTCATCTCTTCTTTCTGCTATTGAGAATCGCTCCGATGTTTTTTTCCGCCCAGTCATCGACCCGGCGTTCTTTTTCAACATAGTTGAGAAGCTCCTCCGAGATGTGCCGTTTCTCGGTCATAGCCCTGATGACTTTTTCTCCCGCCGATTTGGCTTTCATGGGGTCCACGTAGATCACCCCGTCTTTTTCGCCGAAACCCTTCTCCCTGAGCACCCTTGAGGCGCCGCTCGTGCTCAGCACCAGCATTCCACGGTCTTGCTGCTGCTTGTATTTTTGGGAAAGGATATACTCAAAAGCGACCAGATTCATGCCGTCTTCAAGAGGAGTGACGAGCATGATCTCAACCTCCTTCATAAACCTGTAATTCTGGGGAGAGGGGATGCCCTCGCTTATGTGGATGATGGCTTCGTCGTCCAGTTTCTTGTTGATTTTCTTGATCTCCTGCGACAGGACAGCGTTCAGGTATTGATAATCAGTTGAACCCGCTCTGCTCGGAGAGGTCACCTGGTAGAAACGGGCGTTGTTTCCTGAAGCCCTTATCCTATCCTGGACCTGTTGGAAGATCCCGCATCTTTCAATCAGTCCTTTTGTGTAGTCGGATCTTTCCAGTCCCCCGAAAATGATTTTGCCCGCCGCCCTGTCCTCTTCGATCTTCTCGTATAGGCTTTCCCCGCCTCGATCATAGTCCAAAACTTTTTCCTCAGAGACCTCGGCAAGAATCTTATCCACGTCCAAGCCTATGGGAAAGGCACCCACGGTTGTTACCCGATTCTGATGACCGATTTCGTAGACGTTGTCGGCGATTCTAATCTCCACCGGGAACCATTCCTCGAGGGCCTCAAGATAGTTGTCACAATACGCTTTGGTGTGAAAGCCTATAAAGTCATTGGAAAGCATACCCCACGTCAGTTTCTGCAGCGCGCTTTCAATGCTTTCGCCGAAAGGGTCATAAACCTGAGACTTCACCCTCCTTCTCTTATCCTCCCTTGTGAGGTCCTGGATATCATGAATATCGAAGAAAGGCGTATGGATGAATTGACCCACATGGATGCGTTCTCTCTCTTCTTTCGTTAAACCTTCTTCCCGAAAAAGTCCCCTGTAGGTTTCGGCGATCTGCAGGAGGTGGTAGTCCTGATTCCAGACGACCATGTCGTCTTCTTCATTCCAGAATTCCCTGGACTTGCGGATTTCATCCACGACGGTGTTTGCAAAGGTCACGCCGCTGCTCGTGTACTGAATGAAATCGTTTTTCTCGAAGTTCGGCCTGGGGAAGGCTTTGGCTTTCTTGTAAAAAGAGGGAGATCTCGTCAGGTGCATGAGCGGCCAGAGGAAACCGTTGGCGAACTTATTGTAATAACTATGCATATGCCTGGTATCAAAAAAGACGAATCTCATAAAGAAGTCATAATCCTGGTACCTGAAGTGCATCCGCGTGTCAGGGCCGATCTCTACCAGGGGAAAGGAATGGGGCGCATATCCTTGTTCAACCATATCGCAGAACAAACGGGCATAGTGCCCTCTGGCAACTTCTATGTCCCGGTCCTCCATGGATGAACTGATCCATGTGGCGTTCCATTTACCGCATTTCAAAAGGCTCGACATGGCCTGAACCAGGCCCCCTTCTCCGAACTTAGGAGCTTCGGGCGCCGTCCCCCTGTGAAGGCACTCTTCAGCCCCGGCCAGAAAGGATTCCGAGAAGCTGAAGGGCCCCCTGTTCGAAATAATCACCAAGTCACTCATGGTTTTCCTCACTCCAGGCGAGCGCCTTGAAGCTAACCGCCTCCTTTTCTTCTTTCTATTCCAACCTAGAAGAAAACCCTGCGGAGGGTAAATGAGGGCAATCCTGTATTTTTCGTGGAAAAAGCAAACCTGAACCGCCCACTGCGTCCTTGTTTTGCACCCTTTGACAACGAAAATCCCCTGGAATGGCCGCAACCTCCCTTCATCCGCGTCGAGTGGTTCCATGGAGCGGGAAGCGACAAGGCTTTTACCACACCGCTTCCCTGTCTGAGGAGCCGCTGCGTGGGGCAACGCATTCCCACTGAAATGCATGCGGAGTTCCAAGGGTCTAACCCTACAAAGATACTTAGTATCCCGTCATTCCGGCGAGTCACTCCGGTGAAAACCGGGGCGGAATCCAGTTACAACTGTGAGGAATCTGAGCAATTGGATTCTCTTCCCATGCTCGGATTCCTGGATGCTCCCGGCTGACTTCATGCCGGGACAGGCTCCTCAAGTCCGGCATGACGGAGTTCCAAATGCCGCGCCACTGCTAAGTGACGTTGTAGGGCTAACCAACCGCAAAAATATTTGCCGGCGCTATGTACCTCCACACACGGATGACATTTATGGTCTCGTGTGCTATCCGTAGGATTGCTTTTAGATGGTGTCTCTCCACGCACCCCTTTTAGAGGGGAGGCGGAAGGATAAGGAAGTATATGGTCCTCATGGGCGGAAACCGGTGCCCAATTACAAAAGTCATGGATATTCCCGAATAGCGTCGTCCCGGCGAATCCCGGATCGGGGTCCGGGACAGGCGCCGGCATCCAGGATCCCTTGAAAATGGAGACCGCCCCGGTTTTCACCGGTCTTACAGCAGCAATGACTGAGAAGGGCTCCAAAATTCAATGCATTATTTAGGCAGTGTAACGCACGCTGAAGGCCCGCTGCTCCGCAGAACATAAAGTGCCCATGACACAGAAAGGCTCACAGGTCACCGTTGCAACCTACAACATTCACCAGTGCGTTGGCACGGACGGGAGGAGAGATCCCCGGCGCATCGCCAAGGTAATTCTCGAACTGAAAGCAGGGGTGTTGGGGCTCCAGGAGGTCGATTCGGAATCCGGAGGCACGGACGAGAGAGCTCAAATGGATTATCTTGCAAAGGCTACGGGGTATACCGCCATCCCCGGTCCTACAATCAAGCGTCACCGAGGACATTACGGAAACGTCCTTCTCACTGCCTTCCCCGTCCTTGAGTCCCACGACGTGAACCTCAGCTTCCGCAGTCAGGAACCGCGGGGGGCGATTGTGGCGGTGATCGAGGTATGTTCCCGACCCTTACGGGTCATCGTGACCCACCTGGGCCTAAATTCAAGGGAGCGTTCTCATCAAGTGGAAATTCTAAAAAGAGTCATCGGGGCTCAAAGAGGTGATCCCTTGATTTTGTTGGGAGATATGAACGAATGGTTTCCCCTGGCCCGCGCTCTTCGGGCTTTACACAGGCGTTTTGGGAAACCGCCGGGCCCGCCCTCCTTTCCCTCCCGTTTTCCTCTTCTCGCACTGGACCGTATCTGGGTCGACCCGATTGGGGCCCTGAGGCGGGTACGCGTCCATCGGACGCCTCTTGCCTGCATCGCATCGGATCACCTTCCCGTGAAGGCCGGAATCGAAATCCCTCCTCGGGGTTCCGATCGGACCCCAAGTGGATATCCATGCACTGGATCTGCCGCTGAGCATTGAAAGGATTCCAGCGTCGCATACGAACGCCGCCTCTGGCCGGGACGGCCGGTCCAATCAAAGGACAGAAACTTCACTCCTGCGTCATCCCGGACTTGAGGAGCCTGTCCCGGCATGGGGTTAGGCGAACGGATCCAGAATACAGGACTGGATTCCGGATCGGGGTCCGGAATGACGCGACTGGCGCAAGTCAAAAGTGCTGCAAGAAAACCTGTACAAAAATGAAGTTTCATACGAGATGGATGGATATACGCCGCAAAATCCGAAACTCCCTGATCATTGAAAAAAGGATTTACGGGAGAGAGAAATTGTTGTATTGAAAAGAAAAAAGACTGGTGGATATAGGCTTGGGAACAGGCTGAAAGCCGGAACATTGCCACACCGCATAGAAGGTAAAAAAGAACATTTCGCAGAGGCCTTACGATGGGGGAAAAGCACAGGGTTGTCATCGCAGAGGACCAGAGAATCCTGAGGGATGGATTAAGCTCCATGCTGAGCGGCAAAGAGGACTTCGAAGTCGTGGGGACTGCAGAGGACGGCATTGAAGCCATTCGAGCAGTGCGCGAACTGGAGCCGGATATCGTCCTGCTGGATCACTCCATGCCAAGAATGGATGGAATTTCGGCTATCAAGGAAATAAAGAGGACCAGCCCGAACACAAAAATCCTCCTCCTGACCATACACGATTCCGAAGAACATATTCTCCACGCATTTCAGTCAGGTGCAGACGGATATTGTTTGAAGGAAGCGGCCTACAGAGAATTGATCATAGCCATTCAGAGCGTTTTGTCCGGAAGGCCCTATATCAGCCCGGGGATTTCCGATAAGGTGCTGGTCGGATACCTCAAGGGGGCAGAGATTCCGTCTTCCGACCCGCAATGGGAAAGCCTCACCTCCCGCGAAAAAGAAATCCTGAAATTGGTCGGTGAGGGTTACAGAAACAACGACATAGCGGATTATCTATGCATCAGCGTAAAAACCGTGGAAAAGCATCGAGCCAATATCATGGGAAAGTTGGATCTCCACACCGCATCCGCGTTGACGGCTTACGCCGTCAAGAAAGGGCTGGTTACGAAGCCTCTGAAAAGCAGCGCCACGGAATGTGAAGGATACGGTTAGCAGCTCCATGAGGCCTGGACCGTCGTGCCTGAGTCTTTCACCGATTCAACAAAAAAGACGCCACCCGACAGCTCCACTCGCTCCCTCATCCCGAGCAATCCCAAACCCCGGGGATGCCCCGGAGATGCCTCCAGTGCCTTCGGATCGAACCCGACACCGTTATCCCGTACCGAAAAGAGCAAATTGGTTTTTCTTTTCTCCAGGGTGATAAAAACCCTCTCGGCCTCGCTGTGCCTGGCAATGTTGTTGAGGGATTCTTGCAGAACCCTGTAGATCACGATTTTCAAGGATTCCGGTATCTCCTGCTCCTTTGCTTCCAGCCTTGTTTCGATCTTCAGCCACGAATAGACCTTCTGGAATTCTCTGCACTGCCATTGGATCGCAGAAAGAATACCCAGGTCGTCAAGGACCGCCGGCCGCAGACTCGTGGAGATCCTGCGCACCTCACGAATGGCCTCCTGGAGCATGGATAAAAGTTCTTGCGAGGAGACATCCTCTTCTCCCGAATTCATACCTGTTTGTTCCAGTTGTCTTTCAAAGGTATATTTGATTGCGGTCAACTTCCCGCCGATGCTGTCGTGTATCTCCTGTGCAACCAGTTTTCTTTCCCTTTCCTGCGCGTTCAGCAGTTGGGAGGAAAGATGCCTGAGCTTCCTCTCTGTCCTCTTGCGCTCCATGGCGTAACGGATGGATCTCTCCAGAAGGTGGCCGGTGAGCCGTCCTTTAACAAGATAGTCCGACACGCCTCTCTTTGTGGCTTCCATATCCACTTCATGTTCCTCGTAGCCGGTCAGAAAAACAACCGGCCCGTTGAAGCCCTTCTCATTCGCCTCGGCCAAAAGGTGCAAACCGTCCTCTTGCTTGAGACGGTAATCGAGAATATAAACGTCATGTCGATTCGCTTTCATCGTCTCCAGGGCAGGGTCATAGTCGTCTACCCATTCCAGCTCGAACCTGGGACTGCGAAACCCTGACAAATAATCGCGAACCAGGACATAGTCATCCTCGTCATCTTCAACCAGCAGGACTTTGATCACTTCATCTCCCATTTTCTCCGGTCCCTTTCGTCGCACTCCGGTCGATTAGACTTTCTCAAGTCCTCACCAACGCAACGCGACTGCTTCAACCGCATCCCACTCCCGGCCTGGCAAGCGGTTTCCTTTCCCCATGCCGGCCGGGTCTGCTGCACACCCCTTTTTCTTGGGAGAGCCAGGAGAGTTGGAGCACCCACTTTTATACATAAATTCCGCCAGTTGTCAATTCCAATCCGCCCTCGGCCGTCTGGCTTTTCCCTGTCATGGAAATCCATCATCGACGAAGGGAGGTTTTTTACCGTGATTTGGGAAAGAAACAGGTGGATCTTGGATTTTTTATTCTTGATTTTGCTTTTCGGGGGACTTCCGCCCTGCTCCCAGGGAAAGGGGGGAGAAACTACGATTCCGGCAAGCCGGATCAGGGACCGGGACGTTTACGATGGAAAACAGAAACTCGTTGGAGAAGTGGATGATCTCATCATCGGGAAAAGCGGCACGGTCAAAAGGCTGACCGTGGGATTGGACGACTTCCTCGACGTCGGCGGCAAGCTCGTGGCCATATCATCCAAGAACTTCAGGATGGAAAACGGGAATGTCGTGCTCGAAGCGACGGAACAACCACTTGGAAAAATGCGAAAATTCGATGAGCACAGGTATCACAGACAGGCCTCCTCTAGTAACGACCGGGACCTTCAGTTCAGGTCGTGGATAAGGTTTGCCAGAAAATCCTCAGGCACACACGTTGCTTTGTCGTTTGATTCCATTTCTCACTCCATGAACACCGCAGGTCAGAAGTTCTCGACCCTGCTGCAATGGCCTCTCAGGATAGGAAGAAGGGTTTTATTGCCAATGGGGGCTTCCTCGGCGGTTATTCTTTTCTTCTGAGTAGCACCAGGGAGCGGCTCTGAACCGAAATCTCTTCCTGAGGGGCATATTCCTTTTGATCGTCGATGAAACCGCCTTCCCCTGTGTCGAGCAATCGTGTCCACTGTTTTCCCCATTCCTGTGCGGGCAACTTGAAGGGGATCGATTCGTGGTGGGCGTTGAAGAGGACCAGGAAAGAGTCGTCAACGATTTTCTCGCCGCGGGGACCCGGGTAGGCTATTGCTCGGCCGTTCAGAAAAACCGTCACCGATTTGGCAAAACCTTCTCCCCAGTTCTCTTCAGCCATTTCGATTCCGTCGGGCGTAAACCAGCCGATATCCTCCACGCCGCCCCCGTGAATGGCCCTGCCGAGAAACCAGCCGCGGCGCATGAAGACCGGGTGCTCCGACCTGAACCGAACGAGATTGCGGGTGTACTCCAGGAGAATTTCATCGGCCCTCTCCCAGTCAAACCACGAAATCTCGTTATCCTGGCAATAGCCGTTGTTGTTCCCCTGCTGCGTGCGGCCCATCTCGTCCCCGCCGAGAAGCATGGGGATCCCCTGGGACAGGAACAGGGTGGCCAGGAAGTTGCGTTTCTGTTTGTTCCGAAGCCCCAGGATATCGGGATAGTCCGCGGGGCCTTCTTCCCCGCAGTTCCAGGAGCGGTTGTGGCTTTCACCGTCCCGGTTTTCCTCGCCGTTGGCCTCGTTGTGCTTTTCGTTGTAAGAGACCAGGTCGTGGAGGGTGAAGCCGTCATGGGCCGTGACAAAATTGATGCTCGCGTTCGGTCTTCTGGTCGTGCTTTCATAAAGATCCGAGCTGCCCGTGAAACGATAGGCGAACTCGGCCAAAGTCCGGTCCTCACCCCGCCAGAAATCGCGAACGCAGTCGCGGTACTTGCCGTTCCACTCCGACCACTGGGGAGGGAAATTCCCCACCTGGTAGCCCCCTTCACCCACGTCCCAGGGTTCGGCAATGAGCTTCACCTGGCTGATCACGGGATCCTGCTGGACAATGTCGAAGAAGGCGGAAAGCCTGTCTACCTCGTGGAGTTCACGGGCCAGGGTGGATGCAAGATCGAACCGGAATCCGTCCACGTGCATTTCCAGCACCCAGTAGCGAAGGGAGTCCATGATGAGCTGCAGCACATGGGGGTGCCTCATGTTCAGGCTGTTTCCCGTGCCCGTGTAGTCCTTGTAGTAACGGGGATCATCTTCCACAAGGCGATAGTAGGCGGCGTTGTCGATCCCCTTGAAGGAAAGCATGGGCCCGAGATGGTTTCCTTCCGCCGTGTGGTTGTATACCACGTCCAGAATCACCTCCAGGCCGGTCTGATGCAAGGCCTTGACCATCTGCTTGAACTCCTGCACCTGCTGGCCCAGTTGCCCCCTGCTCGCGTATGCGTTGTGCGGGGCAAAATAGCCGATGGAGTTATACCCCCAGTAGTTGCGCAGGCCCCGCTCCACCAGGTGGGCGTCGTGGACGAACTGGTGGACGGGAAGCAGCTCCACGGCCGTGATTCCGAGACCGGCAAGGTATTCGACGGCTTTGGGGTGAGCGAGCCCGGCGTAGGTTCCCCTGATCTCGGAAGGGATATCGGGGTGACGGGCGGTAAAGCCCTTTACGTGAACTTCATAGACGATGGTTTCGTGCAGGGGTCTCCCGAGCGGCTTGTCGTTTTCCCAGTCGAAAAAGGGATTGATCACCACGGACCTGGGAACATAGGGTGCGCTGTCTCCCTCGTTTACGGATCCCTCGGGGTCCTTGAAAGAATAAGGAAAAACAGCCTCGTTCCAGTTCACCTCCCCTTCCACCGCCTTGGCATAGGGATCGAGCAGGAGCTTGTTCGGATTGCACCTTTGACCATGCTCCGGCGCCCATGGACCATACACCCGGTAACCGTAGCGCTGACCCGGTTCCACCTCGGGCAGGTATCCGTGCCAGCAGAAACCGGTAACTTCGGGAAGATCCAGGCGGGTCTCCGCCCCATTTTCATCAAAAAGGCATAGTTCTATTTTTTCAGCCGACTCCGAGAAGATGGAGAAATTGGCCCCCACACCGTCGTAGGTGGCGCCCAGGGGGTAAGGTTTTCCAGGCCATACTTTCATTTCGACAAACCTCCTTTGCTACCGGCAACTCTACAAGAAAAGAATTCCTAGGGAAAGCATAAAGACAGGGAACCCACAGTCGGCCCTCTGCAAGCCTAAGGTTGCGGGTCCGTTTGCCGTATTTTGGACTCGGATTTCTTGTCTGGCTATACGGAGACAAGGCTAAGGAGATCTATGGGAAACACAAGAATGTAGTGCTGGTTGTAGCCACTGGAGTCATCGTCCTGTTGTGGCTCGTTTTCGGGTACATTCTTTAGACATGGAAAGCTTTTCCGAATAATACACGATTCACCCCATGGACAACGCATCGACCTGATGCCATGTTGAGCGAAAAATCATCGTTCTCTTTTTGGAGATTCCCGCGGATGGAATCCATAAGCGCTTGGATACGGACTCCCGGGTTTCACGGGGCTCGTCCATGAATCAAGAAGTCTTGTACATCCCTATGAGGAGCGAAAATGCCTCATAAAATCGGGACGGAGAAAAGAAATGAGACTGAATATTAAGGCGATGGCATTCGGTATGGCCATATTGTGGGGGGGAGTCTTGCTTGTTACGGGGCTTACGAACATCATCTGGTCCGGCTACGGGACGAACTTCCTGCAGCTCCTGGCCTCTGTTTATCCGGGTTACAACGCCTCCGGTTCCATTGGCGATCTCATCAGCGGTGTGCTATACGCCCTGGTGGACGGTGGACTTTTCGGTTTGATTCTTGCCTGGCTTTACAACCTTTTTCTGGGCAGTCCGGCAGCGATTACCGGCGACGTGAAGCGGGAAGCTGGCGTGCGTTACCCACCTGTAGAGCCCCGGGCCTGACAGAGACGAGTTATCGCTCCACGGTGCCTTTCCACGCCTCGGCCGCATGCCGAAGATGAGCGAGCAGCCTCTCTCCCTCATCGAGCGCCTCCGTTCTTTCAAACAATATGGAGGGATTCGTGTTGAGCGTCTCTGAGAGAGCTGCGGTTGCCCGTTCAAAGGCAGACCCTCCAGCCCGATAAAACGCCTCCTCCATCCCTTGTTTTTCCGAACTCGTGACGGGACCTCCTTTCAACTGTTCCGCAAGTCTGTGCATGGCTTGAAAAAGGGATTCCTCTCTCATGATTCTCTCCTCCCTTTGCGACATTCATTCATCATCAAGGAATCAAGCCTCAACCTTGATTCCCTGTGGACTGCGTTCATTCCGATTTTCTCCTCTCCAAAGACGGATTTCTTTGGTTGACAGGGCGACAGCCAACATGACAGGATCACGGTACAATGATTCCTATACGCCCGGGAATAAGGTCTTTCATGTATTCCGGAAGTTTTTTAGCAGACAGGACACTCCGATTCGGAACCCGTCTATCTCGATCCTTCGGCTTATGGGACGAGGGATCCCATTGCTAAGAAAAGGCGGAGAGGGTTAAATGCCCGCGGGAACCATCCTGAGAGAATCAAAAAACTGCTGGCGCATAAAACATGCGGAGCGGTCGGCTTTCCTGATCGACGGAGCCGCGTACTTTGAGTCCCTTGCCTCCGCCCTGGATCAAGCCAAAAGATCCATCTACATTGCAGGCTGGGACATCGACAGCCGGATCAATCTCGTCCGCGGAAAAAATCACCCGTACGCCTCCGTCCGGCTTGGTGAGTTCCTCAACAACAAAGTCTCCCGGACTCCGCAGCTTCAAGCCTATGTGCTCATCTGGGACTTCGCGATGATATTCGCTTTGGAGCGGGAATGGCTGCCTCTCTTCAGGTTGGGATGGAAGACCCACCCCCGCGTTCGCTTTCACATGGACGGGGAACACCCCATAGGGGGCTGCCAGCATCAGAAGATCGTCGTCGTCGATGATTCCGTGGCCTTTTGTGGAGGTCTCGATTTGACCAAGGTGCGGTGGGACACCCCCGAACACCGGTCATGGAACCCTCTGCGTAAGGATCCAAGCGGAAATCCTTATGCACCTTTCCACGATGTTCAGATGGTGGTTGACGGGGAAGCGGCCGCGGCCCTGGGGGATCTATTCCGGGACCGATGGCTTTGGGCAACCGGTGAGATGCTGAGCCGCCCGGGTACGGATGGCCCTGCCCCGTGGCCGAAAGGCCTCACGCCGGATCTGAGAGACATCCGGGTCGGCATTGCCAGGACGCTGCCCGCGTACAAGGATCGAGAGGAAGTCAGGGAGGTGGAGGCTTTGTATTTGGATTCCATCAGAGCGGCGAAGAACCATATCTACATGGAAAACCAGTACCTGACTTCCGCTGTCATTGCCGATGCCCTCGGCGAAAGCCTCCATAAAGAAAATGGGCCGGAGATCATTTTGGTTGTCCCGCGGGAAACCGGCGGCTGGCTGGAGCAAAGCACCATGGATGCCCTGCGCGTTCGAATCGTAAAGCGTTTGCTCCAAGCAGACCGGCACGGGAGGCTTCGGGTTCTATACCCCGCTTTGGAAGAAGACGGGCAATCCCTCTTCGTTCATGCCAAAGTGATGGTGGTGGATGATCGACTGGCAAGGGTTGGCTCCTCCAATTTGAGCAACCGGTCCATGGGGCTCGACTCGGAGTGCGATCTGGCTGTGGAGGCGGAGGGAGACTCCCGGGAGGCCGAAGGCATTAACGCCTTGCTTGGAAAGCTTGTGGCAGAACACCTGGGAACCAAACCCGAGACCATATCCCAAGCCCTGTCGGAACACAAATCGCTCATCAAGGTCATCGATTCACTTTCCGATTCCATGCGCGCTCTCAGGAGGTTGGACATTGATCAGAAAATGCCCGTGGACGGACCTGCCCTGGTACCCGATAGCACTTTGCTCGATCCGGAGAGGCCGGCCAAACTGGACAAGATGTTGGATCAATTCATCACCGAGGAGAATGGTTCATCCAAGAAAGCAGTGAAGGTCTCTATCGTCTTGATGAGCCTTTTAGGTCTGGCCGCGGCATGGCGCTGGACTCCCCTGTCGGAATGGACAGACATGGAAAAGCTAACCGCCTTTGCCCATCTGATCAAAGAGAGCCCCCTTTCACTCCTCTTCGTTTGCGGTGCCTACGTGCTGGGCGGAATGGTGATGTTTCCCATCACCGTGCTGATCGGCGCCACGGCAGTCGTCTTCTCTCCTGTCATGGGAAGCGTTTACGCATTGCTCGGCTGCCTCTCCAGTTCGATCGTCACCTATCTGTTCGGTGCAAAACTGGGCAAGGAAACCATCCGCAAATTCGCAGGGCGGCGGCTTAACCGTGTGAGCAAACGGCTGGCAAAACGAGGCATCCTTACGATGGCGGTGGTCCGCAACCTGCCTGTGGCCCCTTTCACCGTCGTAAACATGCTCGCGGGGGCATCTCACGTAAAGTTCAGGGATTACCTGATCGGGACAGCCCTCGGCATGATCCCCGGCATCGTTGCAATCACCTTACTCGCAGATCGTCTCGTTGAATTGGTAAAAGAACCCAGCTTGAGAAATGTCCTCATAGGAGTCGGCATCGCCGTGGTTCTGATTGTCTTAAGCTGGTGGACCAAGAGACGGCTGTCAGCCGGACCACGAGAATAACGGATTCCTCACGCTCTCCCGACGGTTAGCCGGTCCTTGGCTCTTTTCGCACGATTGATCGAGGAGATCCCTTTTAATATACAGGATGCACCCGATTTGGCCTTTGTGCGAAATGGATTATCAAGGAGGGCAGAGGACGGATAAAAACGCAATCCGCCAAAGGAGGAAGGGGAATGCCGGAGTTGCCGGACGTGGAAGTATTCCGTCAATACCTGGGAGCCACTGCTTTACATAAGAAAATCGAGGACATTGAAGTGAAAAGTCCGGAGCTTCTCAAAGAAGTCTCCGTCTCCCGGCTCAAACAGGGTGTGAAAAACCGAAGTTTTGAATCGACGCGGCGTCACGGCAAGCATCTTTTCGTTCGTCTGGACAACGGCCGCTGCCTTGTCTTGCACTTCGGCATGACCGGCTTTTTGAAGTACTTCAAGAACCCGGGAAAAGAACCATCGCACAGTCGGTTGGTGGTTCACTTTTCAAACGGCTATCATCTCGCTTACGACTGTCAGAGGAAACTCGGCGGAATTCACCTTGTCCGGGACTTGGAACCATTTATAAGCGAAAAAGAGCTCGGACCGGATGCCCTGGAAGAGCAATTCGATTGCGACGCTTTTAAAAGAAGGCTTTCCGGAATCTCGGGGGCACTCAAGTCCGCCTTGATGAACCAGAAAGTCCTCGCCGGCATCGGGAATGTCTATTCCGACGAGATCCTCTTCCAGGCGGGTTTGAATCCTAAAGTCAAGGCGAAAACCCTGGACAAGAAGACCCTTCGGAATCTCTATAAAAAAATGAGGGAGGTGCTGAACACGGCCATTCAGTGTCACGCCAGCCCGGAGAAATTTCCCCCCCATTATCTCATCCCCCACAGAAAGGATGGAACCTGCCCTAAATGCGGAACGGAGCTTGCCCATGAAAAGGTTTCGGGCCGCACCGCTTCCTTTTGCCCGCGTTGCCAGAAATAACAGACTCTTCCGGAAATCGTTGTGGGGCCGGCCCCTAATCTCCTTTTGATTTCTCTTCTTCTGTCGTTCCAGCCACATTTTGCCGAACCCCATCACCAAGTTCCGGAGAGGAGGATTTCACGGAGTCCACCAGCTCGTCTATCCTTGTGTGGATCCGCTCGATCTCGGCCTCTATCTCCATGAACCGGCTTTCAATCGCTTCCCCCGAAAGACGAAGCTCTTTTGCGATTTTCTCGATCTCTCTCTGCAACGCCACTTCGTTCATTTCATTTATTCCCTCTCATGGAAATTTACGGCCCGGTCTTCGACTTGTCGCAATGCAAAGAAGACCATTCTACAATCTTCGAAACGGATGTGGGACCTTATCTTCTATGAAACTTCATGGGGCCGTGCCAAGGCAAAAACTCCCCCCTTTTGTACAGAGGGGCGGCGGGGATTTCTTGTAAGCGTCTGAAAATCCCCCTAAATCCCCCTTTGTCAAAGGGGACTTTCATGATCCGAATCTTACCGTTTTCATCTAGTTTCCGCCCTTTGATTAGACTGGCCCCTTCGGCCAGAGGCGGCGCTTGTACAAAACTTTGGAGATGAACGTCTGCTCCCATTCATGCACATTTCAAACCTGTTCGGAGTTTCCTGAATCGATCTTATTCAATCATGGGGCAGAGCGAGACTTAAATGGGGTGTTCCATGTATTCTGAAAACATCCGGCACGCATCCATGACAGAAGGAATGAACGGCCACGATTTCAGGATAAGCTGAGAGAAAAGAGAAGCCCCCCTCTTATTGGTCAACGTCGAAGGAGGCAATAAGGTCAAATTTTGCGGCATATACAAGATCGCCCCCATTTACGGAAAGAAGACCTCCTGTTATTTGCTGCTACAGGTACGTCTCAATTATTAAGAGAGGAGGTCGAACAATGGTGGAAGTCAAGAAGGTCGGTGAAGTTTACAAGTGCGAAATTTGCGGTAACGTGGTTGAAGTGAAGGAAGCCGGTGGAGGCGAGCTGGTATGCTGCGGAGAACCTATGAAACCGATGAGTTGAGCCCGTGAAGAAATGGGGCCGCGCACAGCAGGCGCCGGCCCCGGCACACAAAGTTCTCCTTATTTCGGGGCTCTTGTAACTTTACACACCTCCTTAAAAATGGTATAGGTACCGAATCATAACGCAACGGGGATAAAAGGCGCAGGCCCACGCGCGCGAAGGCACATCCGGAAACAATGGAAAGCGTGGCGGAGTAAGGGCGAGGACTTGCGGGCAGTTGTGCATCTACGAAGAGAGGCCCATGATGACGGAGCAGAAACGAGTTGTGATTGCCGAAGACGAAACCCTCCTGAGAGAAGTCTTGCGCTCTCTTTTGAGTACCGAGGAATACGTGGTCGTCGGAACGGCAGAGGACGGAGTGGAAGCCTTTCGTTTGGTTCAAGAGACAACCCCTGACCTCATCGTGCTTGACCTCTCCATGCCTCGCCAGACCGGGATGGATGTCATCAAAGAAATCAAGGCTTGCTCTCCGGAAACGAAAATCCTGGTACTCACCGTCCACGATTCCGAGGAGTACGCCCTCGAAGCCCTCCGTTCCGGAGCGAATGGCTATTGTTTGAAGGAATCCCGCCGGGAAGAGCTGATGACAGCCATAAGAACGGTTTTATCGGGCAAGCGCTACATCAGCCCTGAGCTCTCGGATAAGGTCATGGAAGGCTACGTGGAGGAATGGAAAACACTGAAGACCAAATCTTCCTGGGAATCCCTCACCCCCCGCGAGAAAGAGGTTCTCAGGTTGATCGGCCGTGGTGCGAAGAACAGAGAAATCGCCGACGCCATGGGAATCAGCATCAAGACGGTGGAGAGACATCGCTCCAACATCATGAGAAAGCTGGATATGCACACCGGTTCGGCTTTGGCGGCCTATGCGATCGAGAGGAAGTTGATTTGAAGTGACCTGCCATCTTTAAATGACGATTCGGAAAATACTGGAAAACCCTCATTCACCCTTTCCGTCTTTTAACCTATGATCATAAAAATGAAGATCCCGGTTCCCGTCGTGCAGCCGGAAAGCGCGATTGCAGAGAAGCGGAGCTACGCCCCGGGAGGCGGCGATCCAAATTTCCCCATAAGATGAAAGGAAAAGCTTCATGCAGAATGATCGAGCCAAAGAGAAGCTCGAACAACCGTTGAAACAAATGAAACAGAGTCCCATCAACTGGAAGGTGATTATCGCGCTGATTGCCCTCTGGCTCATTTTTTCCCAATTGTTCGGAGGGCTTGTTACCGCGGACAGGATGCAAATCCCTTACTCGGAATTCAAGAAGCAGGTGAGGAAGTCGAATGTCTCGGAGATCAACGTCAAGGGGCAGGAGGTAAAAGGCCGATTCAACAAGCCCGTTCAAAAGAAAGTGGATTCCGAAGAGGTGAAAGAGGAGAACATCCCTACATATGAGTCCTTCAAGACTACGATCCCTTCCTTTGAGGATCCGGAACTGATGGAATTTCTCGAAAAAAACAACGTGGTTATCCACGCGGAAACGAAGGAGAGATCGTGGTTCTGGACCCTCCTGATCAGTTTTCTCCCGTGGATTCTGATCATCGGCTTTTTTGTTTACAGCAGCAGGAAATTCCGGGAACGTATGGGTGGCGGAGGAGGTTTCGGCCCCTTCGGATTCGGTAAATCCCGAGCCAAGTTGTATACCAAATCCGTGAGTAACGTGGCTTTTGACGATGTGGCCGGGCTTTCCAACGCAAAAAAAGAACTTCAAGAAGTGGTGGATTTTTTGAAAGATCCGTCAAAATTCAGCGCACTGGGGGGCCAGTTGCCCAAGGGGATCTTGCTGGTGGGTCCGCCCGGCACCGGAAAGACGCTCATGGCAAGGGCAGTGGCCGGAGAAGCGGACGTCCCCTTTTTTAGCATCAGCGGGTCGGAATTCATCGAGATGTTTGTGGGCGTGGGTGCCTCACGGGTGAGAGACATGTTCAAAAACGCCAAAAAGGAAGCGCCTTCCATCATTTTTGTGGACGAGCTGGATTCCATAGGCCGCGTGCGAGGCACCGGGCTGGGAGGAGGGCACGACGAGCGGGAACAGACCCTCAATCAGATCCTTTCGGAGATGGACGGGTTCTCCCCGAAAGAATCGGTTGTGGTGCTCGCAGCAACGAATCGCCCGGATGTGCTGGACCCTGCTCTGACCCGCCCCGGCCGTTTCGATCGGCAAATCACCCTGGACCTTCCACAAAAGAGAGCACGGGTAGAAATTCTGAAGGTTCATACCCGAAATGTTCCCCTTGCCCATGACGTGGACATGGAGAGCATCGCAAAGCGGACCGTCGGGTTCTCCGGTGCGGACCTCAAAAACCTCGTGAACGAGGCGGCCCTTCTGGCCGCACGAAAGGAAAAGGAAAGGGTTGAAGCGGAAGACTTCGACCAGGGGAGGGACAAAATCCTCTTGGGAATTGAACGGGAGGATATGATCAAGGACGAGGAAAAGAAGGTCATCACCTACCACGAAGCGGGTCATGCGCTCATGACAAAACTCCTTCCCGGTGCCGACCCCCTGGAAAAGGTCTCCATCATTCCACGGGGGCGGTCTCTGGGCGCCACAGAACAAATCCCCGAGGAAGACCGCCACAACCTCGGCAAAGGATATCTTCTCAACCGCATTGCCATCATGCTGGGTGGGCGTGCAGCAGAGAAGATCGCTCTCGGGGAGATCACCTCGGGAGCCGGAGACGACCTGAAAAAGGCGACCCAGCTCGCCCGCAGAATGATTTGCGAGTGGGGCATGAGTGAGAAACTGGGACCTGTAACCTTCCGCCAGGGCGAAACACATCCCTTCCTGGGTCGAGAACTGAGCGAACAGAAAGATTTTAGCGAACACACCGCACGGGTGATCGACCAGGAAATCCGTGACCTGGTCGAAGGTGCGGAAAAGAAAGCCATCGAAGTATTGACATCCAATCGGGAAAAGCTGGATGCCCTGGCTGACGGCCTTTTAGAGCATGAAACCCTTTCGAAAGAGGAAGTGGACGAAATTCTGGGGTCCATGTCGGAATCCCCCGGGTCGCCGAAGCTGAGAGTGACCGGATAGAAAGGGATTCCGGGCAAGGATCCTCTTGAAGCCTCACCCTCTCTTCCCTTCCTCGTCGCAGTCTTGGCAGGCGGGTCCCATCCATCCTCTCAGCTTTCGTCCAGTTCCACCCGGAGGGAGAGGAACTTCAACATATCTTTCATGGTGATGACCCCGGCCAGGCGGCCGTCGTCAACGACCATCAGTCGGCTGTTGCCACTGGAGTTCATTCGGGAAAGAGCCTTGACGGCATCCTCGCTCGTGCCGATGGTATTTCCATCGTTGCACGCCCTGGCTATTTCTCCTACGGTCTTTGCGGCCCATTGCTCTTTTGGGATTTCCTTCACATCCTTGGTGGTTACACAACCCAGCAAGCGCCCCGATTGTTCCACAACCGGAAACATCTTGAAGTGATAGCGGTAAACGTAGTCTTCCACCAGGCTGTCAACCGTCGTGGATGGAGAAACGGTGACGGGGTCTTTCTTCATGAAACGACGAACCGGTTCGCCTTCCAGCGCCCTTCGTGTCAACAGTTGCTGATAGGACATCTTGGCGGCACTCTGGAGAAACATGCCGATGAGGACCCACCACATGCCCCCTATGAAATTTCCGCTGAAGAAATTAATGATGCCGAAAACAATCAACACAATGCCGAAGAACACGCCGATATTGGAAGTAACCCGGGTAGCCCACCGAAGGTCTTTCTTCCACCCCCAGAGCGCCGATCTGAGTACACGCCCCCCGTCCAGAGGAAACGCAGGGACGAGATTGAAAGCGGCCAGGATGCCGTTGATTGCAGCGAGATATCCCAGAACGCCGTTCACGGGAGTACCCCACCCTCCAAGCTTTCCGAGAATGAGGAGTCCGTAAAACGCAAGCCCGATCAGAATACTGGATATGGGTCCTGCCACGGCCATCATGAACTCTGCTCTGGGACTGGGAGGTTCGTCGGCCATCTCCGCCATGCCGCCGAAGATAAACAGGGTAATTCCCTTCATGGACATGCCATACTTCCTTGCCAGGATGGAGTGAGAGAATTCATGAAAAACGATGGAAAAGAAAAGCCCCAGCACTCCGATGATTCCCATGATCCAGTAAGCCTCTGTGCTCAGGTTCTTGAATTTAAAAGGGAAAAGGCCCGTAGACAGGGACCAGGCAATGAGCACGGCGATGAAGATCCAACTCAAATCGATCCGAACCTCAAAGCCTAGTAATTTAAATAGGTTGATCCGTTTCCCGAACATTTTCTTCCTCCTCTTTTTACATAATATTTGCCTGAATACTATGATCCTAAAGAACTCTCTTTTAGAATACTCGGAATCCTGTATTTCCCTTTCTGCAAATCTGTATTCCCGCTCCTTTCAGTCTCAAGCGCCGGTGAGGACGGCTTGCTTGTGTCATTGGAAAATTCCAATTCTGGATTCTTGTTTAGCTTGTGCCGTTTCATGAAACGGAAGATTTCGAGATTCGGATTTCGGATTTGACCAAAGAGCACTTCTTTTTACGGCATAGCCATAGCGACATGACCACGCCCATTGGACGGGATTCTTACAGTGAAATGAAAAATACCCGATATACCCCATGGTTTTTTGTGAAAGAGCCTGTTATAAAAGAAGCGGAAGCAATGCGGGCGGCAGGGTCAAAACCTAAACCTCTAACGCCGTGCCGAAAGCCGGGAAGAATCGATGTGACGCGATCGAGAGGTACGGGCTTGCCTCGCAGCAGGTCTTTTCACTGATCACTGATCGTAGGGGTTTCGGTCTGATAGAACCCGATGGAAAAATAAAAGATGCTGGGCCTGCTGAGGAGGAAACCAGAGCCGTTCAAAGAGTCGCCCTGATAGGATTTTTTCTCAATCTCGCGCTCGTGATGGTAAAAGGCGTGCTTTCTGTCCTATCGGGAAGCCTTGCCGTAACGGCCAGCGCCATTGATTCAGGCACGGACGCCCTGGCCTCCCTTGTTCTTTACATCGGCCTCAAGTTGTCGGTTCGTAAAACCGCAACCTTTCCTTTGGGACTCTACAAGATAGAAAATATCATTTCAGTGCTCCTTGCATTATCCATCTTTTTTGCCGGATATGAAATTGCCCGTCATATCTTTATATCGAAGCCGGAAATGCCCGATATCTCTTTGCCTGTCATCGCATGGCTGTTCGCTTGCACCGTCGCCATATTTCTTTTCGGGCAATATGCCTTCAGAGTGAGCAGACGTACGGAATCCCCCACGCTGAAAGCAGAGGCCCGCCATCGACAGACCGACTCCCTTTCTTCCCTGGTGGTTCTGGCTTCTGTCATCATGAGCTATTTCGGCCTGAAGTTCGAGCTCTTCGGCATATCCATAGACCAGATGGGAGCAGCTTTGGTGCTTTTCTTTGTGGCCCATACCGGATGGGAGCTGCTCTCGGACGGCATGCGGGTTTTGCTGGACGCATCGATCGATTTTGACACCCTGGATGAAGTTCGGAAGATCATGAAAAGGCAGCCCTCCGTCTCGCAGATCACCTCCCTTGTCGGTCGCAGCGCGGGACGGTTTCGTTTTCTCCAGGGCAGCGTGGTGCTCCGTACGGACGATCTCCAAAAAGCCCACAGAATCAGCAATGAGATTGAGTCGGAGATCCGCCGTCAAATTCCCCATGTGGAGCGCGTGATGATCCACTATGAGCCGCAAACCAGGGAGTATTCCCGGATTGCCATACCGTTGGCCGATGACAGGGGAAAGATAAGCGCTCATTTTGGAGACTCCCCCTATTTTGCTGTCGTTTTGGTTCGGCTGGCCGACCATAGAGTCGAAAAAAAGATAATTATTGAGAACCCTCATGTCCGGGCTGAAAAAGCCAAAGGCATTCTCGTCGCAGAGTGGCTGGTAGACCAGAATGTGGACAAGGTGGTGCTCAAGAGTGAGGTGAAACATAAAGGTCCGGGATACGTCTTTTCCGACGCAGGAGTTGAGATCCATCTTACTTTAGAGGATCACATTGACGAGGCCATAAGGACCGCCTTCTAGACTGAAGAAAAAAGCGGTGAGAATACCGCTTGATCCTTCACTCCGGAACTCTCCAACTGAACCCTTGCCGGCTTGGGCCGATCGGGGAGTTCAACGGGCCGGCGACTGGACAACAGGCAATGATGGACATTCCTGAAAAAGCACCGCACATGGAAGAAGCTCCCAATAATTCGAGCATGGCCCCCTCGAAGAAGATACAAGCAGTGGAGGTGGGGGTGTTTCTTCTCCTGATTCTTCCATCCATGCTCCTGTCGACCGCTTTGGCCAAGCCCGAAAACCTCACTTTTCCTCTCCTCGCGGGGTCCCTCTTACTCAGCGACATCCCTCTCTTGTGCCTGGTTCTTTACTTCATCTGGAGGAACGGGGAGTCTTTTCCATCTATCGGTCTCACCCTCCGGAACGGCTGGAGGGAAGCCGGTTTAGGCGCTGCCCTGTTTGTACCGCTCATGTTCGGGATAGGCCTTATTGAAAGGCTCCTCCGTGCAGCAGGGCTTTCCGTCCCGCAGGCGGCCCCCTCATATCTCGTTCCTTCCGAGAGCGGTAGCCAGCTCGCCCTTGCCCTTGTTCTCCTGGTTGTGGTGGCTGTTTCCGAAGAGGTCATCTTCCGGGGATATCTTATCCGGCGCTTCACCGCCCTTTTCCAAAAGCCCGTGTTTGCACTCGCGCTTTCATCCGCCGTTTTCGCCATTGGTCACGGGTATGAAAAAGCAGCGGGCGTGGTGGGTGTGTGGATCCTGGGCTTGGTCTTCGGAGCCGTCTACCTCTGGAGAAGAAGTCTGGTAGCCCCCATGGTGATGCATTTCATTCAAAATTTTATCGGCATCATCCTCGTTCCCTTCGGGGTGCTGTCCTGATCCGATTCGCGGTTTTCCTCTCCCGGGAGGCAGGACGAGGCGAAGCGGCCACACCCTGCCCCATGACCCCCGGCCAGGAATCCGGCTAGGGTTTTCTCACGGCCAGGTCGTTATCCACGTAGACGGCCCCTCCATCATAGGCATTATTCGCCGCCGCATTGTATTCCGACCACGAATCCACGGTACCGGTCAGAGTCGCCTCTCCGTTGTCCACGGCAACATTCACCTCGTCGGCATCTACAAAAGGACTCCAGAAGAGCTCTTCCTCGATATCTCTCCTGATTTGGCGATCGCTCTTGATAGGAAACCGTGGCCTATAATCATACCACTCATAGTCGGCTGTATACGGTTCATCCACGTAGGGCTGGCGGATGAAAGGCCCGTAATCCTTCCGCACGATCAGGCCGTTATCCACCAGGACCACCCCGTTGACCCTCGAGGCCGCCTCGTCGGCCTGGGACTTTTCAAAATAGGTATCCACGGTCCCGTAAAGTTCGACAACACCGTTTGTCACCTCCACCGTGATTGCGTTACTTTCCACGTAAGGATCGCGCAGAAGGGCGCGTTTGACTTTTTCTTCGATTTTTTGATCACTCAGAAGCATTTTGGGCCGGACTTTGATCCGGTTGTCCACCTCCCTCACCCCCACGGTGTTTCGCGCATCCCGAGCCGCCGCCCTTCTGGCCTTCAGGTTGTCCACGGTCCCTCGCAGAATAACGGTGGTGCCGTCGTCGGCCACTTCCGGCGTGACCTCGAAGGAGGAGACGCGCGGATCGATAAGCAGGGCATCCGTTATTGCATCCTCGATCTCTTTTTCGGATTTCTTGACATATTTTTTCCCTTTCAAATCCTCGTCCCGCGCCCATCTTTCGACCTCCAGCCCGGAGTCGTCCACGGATTTTACCCCGAGAACATAGGCGTCAATGGAGGCCCAATGCTTCTCCGCGGCACTGCCCACGATGCCGCTGAGCATGACCTTTCCAGCCTCGACTTTCACATCGATTAAGGCATCGTCCACAAAAGCATCCCACCGCAGGGCCTTTTTCACTTCCTGTTTGATCTCATAATCGGTTCGTTTTTCCCGCCAGACGACCACGATGTTATTGTTCATCCCTTTGACGCCCTCAACACCCTTTGCCACCTTTTCGCACAGGTCTTTTTCCTGCCAGGAATCCACGGTGCCCGACAGGGTGACCACGTTGTCCTTGACTTTCACGTCAATTTCGTACGAATCGGTGGCCGGGTCGGTCCTCAGGGCGTCCTCCACATCCTCGCGGATCTGCCAGTCCGTGCGCAGCAGGGAAGGATCAACCCTGATCTGGTTCACCACGGCCCGCACTCCTCTGACGATCCTGGCGATCCTGGCGGCCCGCTCCTTGTCGAGGATATTGTCCACGGATCCGCTGAGCGTGACAATCCCGTCAGTGGTGGTGACATCGATACGGTGCGAGGGAACCACTGTGTCCATAAGCAATTCATCTTCAACCGCGTCCGTTATGGACCTATCGGTGAGGGGAGGCTTTGCCGCGCCGGCAGGAATGGCCGTTAGACCCAATATCATCACCGCGAAAACGGCAGCAAAAAGGATGGATCTCCCTCTCGGCATTCGGCGAACGTCTCTTTTTTCCATTTTCTTCTCCTCCTTTCTTTAGACTCGAGAGATTTAGCCTAAACGGTAACGGGTGTATCGAGCTCGGTCCATGGGGGAGATCCAGTATTTCGATCCTGCTTCACCGAGGCGCTTTGTGCCTTTTACGGTTGTAGGCATCTTGATTCCGAAAACTGGAATGCGAGATTCCCGGTATCCGCTTTTTTTTCGAATACGGGATCGACCTTATTTACTCGGAAAGGAGGACGCGGGTATTTCCACTGTACATCCTGGGGAGAGGATTACCAGGCGATCAAAAAAGAAAGGAGGACGAAGACATGCCTTTAGAATTGACTCCTTGGAAAAGATCGGTCGGGCTTCGACCGTTTTGGAGAGAAATGGAGGATCTTTGGGACCGTTTTCTTGAAGAAATGCCCTTGGCAGAGCGTCCCTGGGGGTGGACTCCCCCTGTGGATCTATCGGAGACGGACGGCAGCGTGCACCAAAAATACGGGATTCACCCCATTTACGTCTCTCCCTTTTTTCCGGATACTGCCGAAAACTGTTCACAATCCAGGGTCCCGGGAGAGAAATATGAAGAAAATAGTGGTTGTGGCGGAAGGACCGAAACCCGACGATCATTTGGTTAACCTGCTCGCGTCGTTTTTTACGGACTGCGAGCTTCAATCCCTCTCAAGACAAGAACCTCGAGCCTCTTCATCGCAGGATGAAGAGGAAACGCGGTGATCGGAATTTCTTCTGCTTATTGAGCATTCGGTTGCTCAAGGAGGAGAATGAGCCATGGCATCCAATTTTAGAATCCTCATTCACAAAAGTAGCGAAAGTCTTCATTTGAAGCTGGTGGGTGACTTTGACGGCACTTCAGCCCACGAGCTTCTCAATGTCCTGGCCGCCAACTGCAAAGGAGTCTCCAAGGCATTCATCCACACCAATTGCCTGAAGGAGGTCCATGACTTCGGCCGAAACGTGTTCAAAGAGAAGATCGGGCTGTTGAATGGTGATTCTGTCAGGCTGATCTTCACCGGAGACCACGCAGCGAATTTGAATCCGAAATGCGGCAACATTTCTTCCATGATCTGACACTGAAACGGTTCAGGAATTCAAATTCAAGGTTGGAGATGAGGGGCTTACCTCAAACCCGTTGACGATTCGCTGTTAAGAAAGCATCCACCAGGATAAAACCACTCGCGGATATTGAGGCAGGGCCGCCGGCCCGAGAGCTCGCGTGCGATTCCTGCCGGCAGTTACCATCGAACGATTCACCATTTGACCTGGAGTGAAATTACGGGAGATGCATATACAGGATAGGCCTCATTTACATTCACATGTGTTCCTCTTAAGGTTAAAATAAAAAAAAAGGTGGAGGGGAAAGACCATGTTCCAGGTGAAAAAGATTCTTTACCCGTGCGAACTCTCGGAGAACGTCCGTGCGATCCTTCCCGTGGTGCTCTTCTTTGCGAGGAAGTTCGGCACCAGGCTCTATCTTCTCCATGTGGTCGAGGAGCTGGCCAGATGGGAAACCTCCGTCCCCAAGTTTTATATTGAAAAGCTCCAGGCTGAAGCAATGGAATTCTCACAGAAGGCCATGGACAAGCTCTGCGAGGAAGAGCTCAAGGATGTTCAGGACTACGAAAAAAAGATCGTCCTGGGTGACGCCGTCCTCGAAATCCTTAAGATGATCGAGTCGGAGGACATTCACCTGGTGGTCATGGGCACCCACGGCCACAAATCCATGGAGGAGAAAATTTTCGGTAGCGTGACGGACAATGTGGTCAAGCAGTCCCCCGTGCCTGTCCTGGTGGTGAACCCATACAGGATCGGCAACGCCCTCGAGGATGCCTGAAAGGCTCGACCGTGATCAAAAAGACTCAGGGGAGCCTGCCTGTTGATTTGCGATATGGTGGATGTGAGTACCTGATAGCGGGTTGATGGACATTCCACTACCCCGTGATCGCTTAATGATTCACGGCCGACTTTACAGCAAACATGAGAACTACTTTCGCGTGCGCGGATTCAGGGATGGACCTAAAAGACAAGGTAAGTCACTATTTAAAAAGGCTTTACGGCCCGGAGGCCGAGCTAAGGGAAATGGAGCGAACGGGAAAAGGGATCCACGGTACGGGATATCTTTTGACATTTACGATGCCTGAGGGAGAAAGGCGGATCATCATGAAGTCCCTCTCACCCTCGGGGTTCGGTCACGATCATTTTTCCGACAGGGCTCAAGTCCTCATCCTTGCCCACGCAAACTACAACCGGATGGAAAGACACATTAAAGCGCTTGATGTGGTCGGCGAGTCCTCGGATGGATTTATCTCGCTCAAGGAGGCAGAGGAATTTTACATTTTCATGGAAAAAGCCGATGGGGCCCCCTACTTCAAGGACCTGGATGAGCTGCTTGTCAGGGGCCGCCTCGATGGCAGGGACAAGGAAAAGGCGCAAAAACTGGCTCGATTCATCGCGAGCCTTCACGCGAAAAAGTACAAGGGAGAACAGGCAAAGACCCTTTACAGGAGAAGGATTCGAGACCTCATAGGCCACGGCGAGTGCATTATGGGCATCATTGACGCTTATAACGGTACCGATTTCACATCAGATGACGAGCTTGTGACGTACGCAGAAAAATCGCTCACCTGGTGGGGGAAAATCAGAAACAGAAAAGACCGCCTCTGCGAGGTGCACGGAGATTTTCATCCCGGAAATATCTGGTTTCATGACGACGATTTTCTCCTCCTGGACCGTTCCAGAGGCACGTGGGGAGAAATTGCCGATGATGTGACCTGCCTTAGTGTCAATTACCTTTACTACGCGCTCAAGGATCGGCAGGCCTTCAATGGGCCTTTTGCGGAGCTTTTTCACATTTTCACCGAGACGTACCTTCAAGAAACCGAGGACTACGGCTTCTTCGATGTGGCGGCGCCATTTTACGCCTTCAGGGTCCTGGTGATCGCCCACCCCAGATTTTACCCTGACGACAACGCCCTTACCAAAAGAAAGCTTTTGAACTTCGGCCACTCCGTGTTGGATGACGACAAATTTCACCTGGATCGGATCAACGATTATTTACGAGTGAAGGGTTAAGCTGTATCGGCCGTTGGCCGGTGTGGTCTGAGCGAATCCTATGGCGACGGTCACAGGAGCTTATATGGAGGGGACACCATGCCCGCTCCAGGCCGGTACGGTGTCCCACTCTACCGGAAGAACTCGAACAGAGAACACGGGAATCACGGAGGGAAACGCGCACCATGAATTTCTGTCTTTGGCTTACGGGACTGCCTGGCTCTGGAAAATCTGCGATAGCGAGGGAGCTGGAAGAACTGCTCATCCAGGAAGGGGTGCGCACTGTGGTCCTCGCCATGGATGAGCTGAGAACTTTTTTGACCCCCCAGCCCAAGTACACGGAAGAAGAAAGGGAAATCGTTTATCGCGCCCTCGTGCTCATGGCGCAGCTCATCGTGGAACACAGCCCCAAGACAGTGATCATCGATGCGACGGGGAACCGAAGGCATTTCAGAGAATTGGCCAGGGAACGGGTGCGCGAATTCGGTGAAGTCCACATCAAGTGCCCCATCGAAGTGTGCAGGGCCAGGGAAACGTCCAGGGAAAATACCCTGGTGGAAAAAGATATGTACAAGAAGGCTGCAAAGGGTGAGTTGAGCGGCGGCCTGCCGGGAGTGACCGCCCCCTACGAGGAGCCCGCCAACCCGGAAGTTGCGGTCCCTTCCGAGACCCTCACCCCTCTTCAAGCGGCGCAAGAGATCATGAGCTATGTGCGGGCAAGATGGCTGAGGTGAAAATGACGATCATGATCCATATCGTACTTTCATAGCGCTAAATTGATTAAAGCTCCTTTAAGCGCATTAATGAATTGATAAAACAATATTGTTTTATTTCTCAATGAACGGTGATCTAAATGATCAAACATCTTTTCCCTTAATCCTCTTGAAATTTCCAGTTGAACGCCTTTTCCACTCCTACATCGGTTGCAAATGTTTTCAGGTTTTATTCCTCTAAGCCCTGGCACATCGGTGATCACAGCTTCAAATCCTGCTTTCCTTAACGAATACATTATTTTTTCTTTTAGTTCTTGATTTCTACCACCTATATAAATTATTTCTCTTTTGTCTTTACATCCGTGAATTGCAATGGCTATGAATGCACTTTCTGAAGTACTCGATCCTAATGCTTCGTCAAATTTATTGCTGTTTATGTGTAATATTTCATTCCCTGTTTTTTTTAAGCCCTTGAAGGCATAAAATGTATAATCGCATCCCGCTAACGAATCTGCGATATCTACAGTTCCCGGCTCTATTCCTCCGCCATGGGGAGCTAATATAGCAATTTTAGAATCGACTTTACGGTATAAAATCGTATAATCTTGATTCTCTTTTTCATTCTGTTTCAATTCAGTAAAATTTCTATATTTGTCTATCATAATTTAAGCATATTTATTTTCGTTAAAGCATTTCATGCGGTACGCAAGATTCCCCGACCTCATATTCATAACGGAGTGATAAATCCCCTATTGAAATATCAAGCCATGAAGAATGAAAAAAGATACTGTAAAATTTCCATGTTTGGTATTATATGGGCCGGTAGTGTAGAAAGCAAGCCAAAATTCGGGCTCCTCGGTAGATTGCGCCTAATGGATCAGGCGGAGCAAGACATGAGACATCGCTCCCCTGCGTGCGGACACAGCGGGGCTACACCGAATGGATTTTCCGGTTCTGAGGAGAAAAGGCGGATCCCCACCCACATGGCAAGGGAGTGAAGTTGGCCTTGTTCTTGCACTAAACGGAGAGGATGCGTTCAAAAATGGCCGCACAAGAGAAGAACGAAATGGAACGGCAAAGGAACGAAGTGAAAAACCGTCCGTTCCTCAACCAAGAACAGGGGCGGTATTTTGACCGGGCCGTAGCGATCTTCGACAGGGATCAGCCACCCCATATCCTGGAGCGTCTCGAGAAAATCGTCTCCGAGGCCGGGATTGAAGAGGGGCAAACCGTGTTGGATGTGGGGGCAGGGGTGGGAGCGTTGATGCCTTTTATCCGGGCGCACAGCGCGGGGCTCGTAATCGCCTGTGATCTGTCCGGGAAAATGCTCGCCCGGTTAAAGCAAAAGTATCCGGAAGTGGTGACCGTGCAAAAAGATATCCGGGATTTGGACCTGCCCGACGGAAGCGTGGACGCGATCTTCATGAACGCGGTTTTCTCCAATATTTTGGACAAACCCGGAACCCTGGCCAATTGCAGTCGAATGCTCCGGGTTGGCGGCAGACTGATCATCAGCCACCCGGAAGGCCGCTCCTTTGTGGAATGGCTCCGCAAGGTCATCCCTTTTCCACTGGACCCATTGCCCACCCATGGCGAGCTCAGGAAACTCCCGGGCACGCTTCCCATGGGCATTAGCCGATTCATGGACCGCGAAGGTTTATACCTCGCCGTAATCATTCGCAACGCCCAAGAAATGGAAGCGCTCACGGGATAATTTATCTCCTCTGCCTGGACGGGAGATGTTTGAAGGGCCTGTCGAACATCCCTTCTGCTGTATCGCCGGGGTTCGGAAACCTCGGAACGGAAGAAAACCCCACATCACCCTGTTATCGGTTACCTTTCGCCTGTTCAGAACCCACGCTAGATCCAGATACCACTGCCTTTGGATGAGCTTGCTGATGATCTCAAGTGGCGTTCCCGACCCGTTCGTTGCCAGATGTCTCCATATCTAGACCGGATTCAGTCCTCTCGATCATTTGAAATCAGGAGGAAGTGCCGGGAATGCGAAAACAGACGAGCCGGAGACAGAGTCTGGAGAGACATCATCGCGCTCAATCCAAATTTAAAAATCTGAATGATCCTGTTTCGTTTGGGTCATCCGGGAAATGCGAGGTTTAATGAATCTCGAAAAATCAGAGGAGCACGTCATCCGGCTCGGCAGCGCGCCGAGAATGGGCCCCACAGAGAGCTCGTCGGAGATCCGCTGCCGGAGCCGGAGGGTGTGCGACATCACTCTTTACATTGAAAATGTTGCTGCCAAAGCGTTATCCGTGTTGATCCTATTTTGTCCATGACAAGTACCCTGGCATTTCCCGGATGAACCTTTCGTTTTCCTAGAGTGTGATCTGTTTCACACATATCGGGTGATGTATTTCATATTCGGATCCTGCCAAGCGTGCTAAGAAGAGGTAGCTGACCGACTACTCGTTTAAAAGTATGCAAATTTTATTTGACAAATCAATGGCTTAAACGGTGCGCTGCCAGATTTTTCCAGGGGATAAGTGAGTATAAACCCTGGCGAAGATAAATCCTAAACTCTACGAGGAAAAAAAAGAGAAGATTGGAAGCGCCGAGCGTGGACGAGGAGCCATCTTCAAAGAGTGACGGTCGCAGACCCAAGCCCATGAGGGAATATGTTTGGACCAACAGAAAGCAGCCTAATGCTAGACATTTCTCCGCCCACCCACAACCAGGAGCACGACAATTTCGAGTTTTTTCCGCTCCTCTCAGAGTTTTCAAGGTGAAAATAGAAGAGATAGCGAACCCGGTTTCGCTCTTCTAGCCTGCATTGTTCATGAACCAATTCGTGCACAAGCACCCGCAAGAACTAAAAATTTGTTTATTGAGGATTTCGATACGGTGCTTTTGGCACTGTGTTCAAGGCTAGCCCTGAGCGAAGGCCTGAAAGGCCGCAGTGGAAGTCCCTCGACAGGCTCGGGACCTTGCGCCTAGCTGAAGGGCCCGGAGGGCGGATTGGTCGTGAGGGCCCAAACGCCGTCGTGAATAACTCGGGTTAAAGGTGAAGCCATGAAAAGAGTCGTTTTGTACGCAATCGTTCTTTTCGCCATATGCCTTTCCAAGGTTGCACTTGGGGCCGTTTGGTATGTAGATGTGGACAACCAGGGCAGTCAGGATGGAACCCAGTGGTCCAAAGCCTTCACGACGATCCAGGCGGGTATCGATGCCGCTTTCGACGACGGCGGCGGAGAGGTTTGGGTCGCCGAAGGGACGTATTCGGAGTCCATCACGCTCAGAAGCGGGGTTTCCATGTACGGCGGATTTGTTGGAAATGAGACACAGATCTCCCAACGAGACATCTCGGAACACCCCACCATCATTGACGCCTCTGAGGCCGAATCGGGAAGCCCCGCCTATCATGTTGCGGTCATGGAAAGCGTGACCGGTTGCCGGATCGATGGTTTCACCCTTACAGGCGGGGAAGGAGGATATACCGAAGACTGGAAGACGGAATACGGTGGAGGCATCTTTTGCTACCATTCGGACAAGACCAATACCATTGCCAACTGCAAAATTACAGGCAACTCAGCACCATGGGACGGCGGTGGACTCTACCTGGAGAGATCTTCCCCATATATTGAGAATTGCAGCGTCACCAACAACCACAGTGAAGCTTCTGGCGGCGGGATGGTGTTGGGAGACCTTTGCGCACCCACCATTCTCAATTGCGCCATCATCAATAATACATCTAAGCGGGATGGCGGAGGCCTGTACAGCTGGGATTCTTCCGCTCTCAAAGTCCTGGGATGTACAATCAAGGGCAACTCGGCCGATAGCGGGGGTGGCCTTTACTTTGAAGACGACAAGGACAATGGCCATTCACCTCCTGTGATTGAGGATTGCGCCATTGCGGGGAACAAGGCCATGGATGGACGTGGCGGGGGCATCTACCTCGATTACTCCGCCTCGGTCATCATCCATTGCGACATCAGCGGAAACACCGCATCCGGGAATGGTGGTGGGGTATACTGTTATAATGAATCGGACCCGAAGATCACCGGATGCATGATCAGTGGGAATCTGGCCGGAAGCGAAGGGGGCGGTTTTTACTGCGGGGATTATTCCAATTACACCATTTCCGATTCAACCATCAGCGGAAACTCCGCCGGTCAATACGGTGGCGGGTTGTGCTGCCGGGGACCAGTCCCATCATGGGGCGCCTCCCACCCTCCCAGGGTCACCAACTGCCTGATCAGTGGAAATCGGGCTGAAGAGACGGGTGGCGGCCTTTATCTAAACCGGATTTCTCCTGAGATCACCAACTCTGCGATCAGCAGCAATTTCGCAGCACAGGTTGGCGGAGGCGTCTTTTGCCATATTGACGGAAAGCCGATCCTTACAAACACCATATTGAGTCAAAACATCGGCCACGCCATCTATGAAAACGCTGCCAATGCCGACGCAACCGTTTCCTTTTGCCTGTTCTACGATAACCCGGACGGGGACTATTACGATTTCGATACCGAGAGCACGCTCTTCGGTGCCGAGGAGGTGAACGCCCTCGCTGAGGCGAACGACAATCTGACGGGGAATCCCCTGTTTGAGATGGGTGCCATCGGCACGTGGACACAGTCGCCGGTGTATGACGGAGAGACCAACCGTACGACGCTGACAGATGGAACCGCTTCCTTTGCAAGCGGATCTCTCGTCGGCCGGCTCGTCAACGCCGATACCGGCCAGTCCATGCAGGCGCTTATCACGGCCAACACCGCCACAACCATGGAGGTGTGGGGGAACATCACATCCTACGCGGGAAGCGGGGATGCCTACCGGCTGATCGACTATCATCTTCAGGGTGAATCGGCCTGCATCGACACGGGAACGGGGGTGCGCGCCCCTTCCACAGACCTGGACGGGTATTTTCGTCCCGTGGATATCGAGGGGAAAGGCAGCGACGGCACAGGAGAGGAATTCGACATCGGCGCCTATGAGTATCAAAGGGTGGACGACCTTTTTATCATCCCGACAACCCCAGGCTTTTTATCCAGCGGGCTTGAAGGGGGGCCGTTCGCCCCCAACAGCGCCTCTTACCGGATCCAGAACCTTGGCTCGGCTTCACGGGGTTGGACGGCCGGAAAGAACGTGGGTTGGCTCGATGTGTCTCCCGCAGGGGGAACGCTGTCCCCGGGCGAAACCGTCCTCCTTGACGTGACGATCAATGAAACGGCCACAGCGCTCCCTGTGGGCGTTTACACGGATACGGTCACCGTCACCAACACCACCAATGGAAAGGCCCAGGTTCGACATGTGGAGCTGAGGGTCGTGAAAAACTACTTCACGGAGCTTTTTGACGCCAATGACAACGACCTCAAGTTCCAGACGCTCATTTTCACCGCCGATGATTCGCCCCATTCCTACACCGTTTGCCGGGTGCCGGCAAGCACCTTTCCGACGGACCCGGCGGGAGGGACGGAGATCCTGCTCCAGGACAACCGCTTTCAACGGGTAAATCTGGCGGAAGGGGCGGTGTTTCCCTTTTACGGAGTGAACCACACGCGTTTCTGTGTAGGGAGCAACGGATATGTTGTTCTGGGGCTCTCGGGAGACAATACCGCTAGCGAATCCTTTCTCTACCACTTTTTATCCCCTCGCATCTCAGCCCTTTTCGACGATCTGGACCCTTCCGCGGGCGGAAGAATCTCCTGGAAGCAGCTGCCGGACAGGGTCGTGGTGACCTACGAGAAGGTCCCCGAAAAGGGAACGACCAATTCCAACAGCTTTCAGATCGAGATGTTCTTTGACGGCACCATCACCATCACGCACCTGGAAATCGACGCCAAGGACGGCCTGGTTGGGCTCTCCGAGGGCAATCGCGTGCCAGAGGATTTCATCGAGAGCAATCTCAGTGACCATACCTGCTCGAGAGGGGGCATCGCTTTTCCGGGAACCTTATTCGGCTGCTCGGGCGAGCTTGAACCGGCGCTTTTCGATGCGGATCTCAGAGGCACAGGAACAACCACCCTGGATGTGACAAGCAGCGGCGGGGATTGGGAAACGGTATTGCTGGTCGAAGATTCATCATCCAAGGGAATTTTCCAGGGCACCATCACCACCTCCGGAAATGGGGTGACCCCCAATGACGGGGTGCTTCAGGTGGCTCACGGCGACACCCTGCGCATGATCTATCAAGACAGCGATGACGGTACCGGGGCCGAAGCGACGGTCACCGCCACGGCAACCGTTGACTGCGTTCCGCCTCTGATCTCTGACGTTTTGGTTACCGCTACCACGTCCTTCGCCGCTTCCATATGGTTCAAGACCAGCGAGCCGACCACGGCGATCGTTCGCTACGGCACGGTCAACGGGGAGTTCCATGACTCTCGACCAGGGGGAAACCTCTTTCAGACGGAACACACCATCGAACTTTCAGGCCTGACCTATGACACCCAGTACTTCTTCATCATCGAGGCCACCGATGCCGTCGGCAATCAAGCGATGGATGACAACGGCGGTTCGGCCTATTCCTTTACCACGCTGAGCCTGCCTAATCTGACGATAAGCCATGTGGAGGCTCCTTCGTCGGCAGCGTTAAACCAGCAGATCACCCTTTCCTGGACGGTCCAGAACATTGGTGAGGCATCACTCGTGCCAGGAGTGCACTATTCATATTCTTTTAACGATTATGTATACCTTTCCGGCGACGATCAGGTGGGCGATGACACCTACGTGGAAAATTTTAACTTTACCTCCGTGGAGCTGGCGGTCGGCGAGAGTTACACCCTAACCAAGACCGTTCGTGTCCCGGGTGTTCCCTCCGGCACTTACTGGATCGTGGTCATCACCGACTACGGCGAGAAGATCATCGAATTGAACGAGGACGACAATGCCTTTGTGGCAGGCCCCATCCAGATCGGTCAACCGAATCTTGCGATCAGCAATCTGACCGTCCCCGATCAAACCCATTCAGGCGCGGAAATCGAAGTGAAGTGGACCGTGACCAGCAACGGCGGCGACACCGCCGCCTGCTGCTGGTGGGATTCGGTTTATCTCTCGGAGGATACGCAGCTGGGGGGCAACGATCCGCGTGTCCTTGATCTTCATAGCCCCGGTGATCTGGCCGTCGGCAGCCACTATGACCGGACCGGCGGTGTGACCCTTTACGACAAGAAGCTCTGCTATATCATCGTCGTGACAGACTCCGGCAACACTTTGAGTGAAATGAACGAAGCCGACAACATGGCCGTGGCCGGCCCCATCACCGTGGGTCAGACCAATCTCACCATCAGCGATCTGAACATCCCCTCCGCGCTTTCCATAGGCCAGGAGGCGAACGTGACCTGGAAGGTCACCAACACCGGCGATCTTCCGGCCGAAGGTCTCTGGGCGGACCGAATCGATCTTTCAGGCGACGACCAGATTGGGGACGATACGACCCTGGCCTCGGTGAAGCGTCCTACAATCCTTGAGCCCGGAGCCCACTACCCCGGGAGCGGAACGATCACTGTTCCGAACGTTCCCCCCGGGCAGTACTGGATTGTGGTCCATGTGGACCCAGGCAACGGGCTCCCTGAAACCGATGAGAATGACAATGCTTCCATCGCAGGACCCGTTGCCATCGGCGGGACGGATCTTGTGACCTCTGACCCTGTCTTTCCTTCAGAAGCCTTTGTGATGCAGCAAGTGGACGTCCACTGGAAGGTGACCAATACAGGAGGTGTGGCTGCGGAAACCAGCTGGCGGGACGGTCTCTTCCTGTCCGGTGATAACGCGGTGGGGAATGATACCTTCCTTTCTTCCTTTGTCAGGCCAGGCGCTCTTGAACCCGGCCTTCACTATGTGGGCGGGGGCAAGATCACCATTCCGAGCGTACCCCCCGGCGATTACTGGATCATCATCAGGGCGGACATGGACGAAAATATTACGGAAATCCATGAGAACAACAATATCCTGGTGGCCGGACCCATGAAGATTTCTGCACCCAACCTGAAAGCGAGCGACCTGGTCGCACCCGAAGAAGGCTGGACCCGTAGTGAGATCATTGTGTCCTGGAAAGTGACGAACACGGAGGGCGTCCCTGCCCTGGGGACCTGGACGGACGGCGTTTACCTCTCTTCCGACGATCAACCGGGAAACGACACCAAACTGGGCGAAATGGACCGGCCGGTCGAACTCACCCCCGGTCACAGCTATGAACGCGCGATCACGGTCACCATCCCGGAGGTGGAGGAGGGGAATTACTGGATATTCCTCAGGACTGATCAGGGCGGTGCGGTGGCCGAGACCGATGAAGCAGACAATATGCTCGTGGCAGGCCCGATTCCCATCCGAGAAACCCCTTATGCGAACCTGAAGATCAGTGAGGCAAGCTGCGCCATATCCGAAGTGCACCTGGGTCAGCAGTTCCAGGTCAACTTGACGGTGGTGAACGCCGGTACCGGGCCCACAAATGCCTCTTTCTGGAAGGACGCCGTCTATTTCTCGGTGGATCAGGGGCTTGATGCCACGGACGTGTGGATCGGCGACAGGGGGAACGTGAGCTTCCTCAACGCGGGTGAAACCTACACGAGCGATATTGTTGCCACGGCCAGGGGGGTTAGCGAAGGGGATTACTACATCATCGTCCTCACCGATGCGACCAATACGGTTTACGAGGACGGTTTCGAAGGCGATAACGGGAAGGTGGTGGGGCAGGTACAAGCCAGTCTGCCGCCTCCCGCGGACATGCGTGTGACCACGGTCCAGGCTCCCGAGCAGGCATTCTCAGGTCAGCCCATTTCAGTGAGCTACCATGTTGAAAACGTCGGGCCGGGGCAGGTTTCCGTAAGCGAATGGGTCGACGACATTTATCTGTCCGAGGACACCCAGCTGGATGAGGCTAAGGACACCCGGCTGGGACGGATTCGGCGGGTGGCTTCGGAGAATCGAAGCCCGGAACCGCCCAACAAGATCGACTACACGGCCAGTGAAACAGTGACCCTTCCCGTGGGGATCAGCGGTCCATACTATATTTTCGTTCTGACCGATGCAACCGATGCGATCAATGAATGGTCCTTTGAGGGAAACAACGCCACCTTCGACGAAACGCCTGTCACCATCCATCTTACACCGCCGCCGGACCTGGAGGTTGTTGCGGTAAACGCGCCCTCCTCCGCTGTGGCCGGGCATCCTTTCAATGTTAGTTACACGGTTGGGAATTTCGGCGCTACCGGAACCCCCAATGACCGGTGGACCGACGCGTTCTTCTTATCTTCAGACGATCATCTGGACTTGAACGCGGATATCCATCTGGCGGACAGGATGGTCAAGTTCACCGGAGACCCCTGCGGGCTCGCGCCAGAGGGCACCTATTCCCAGGAGATCACCTTGACCCCATCGGTCAAGACCAAAGGGGCTTTCCACCTGTTTGTCATGGTCGACCGATATGACCAGGTATTTGAACTGGACAACGTAAACAACATCTCCCATTTCCCCATCAACGTCGAATCCAGGCCAGCCGATCTGGTGGTGACCCGCATGGAGGGCGACGAATCGGCAGAGGCCGGACAAGGCCTTTCGGTCCGGTGGACGGTTGAGAACCAGGGAACCGGAGACACCATTTTGAAGTCCTGGGAGGATCGCGTGTTTGCCTCCCAGAATGATGTCATCGGCGATGGGGACGACAAGAACTTTGGTTCACTCCCTCATAACGGACATCTTGACCCCGGCCAAGGCTACGATGCGTCCATGACCGTCACCGTGCCTTTCAGCTTTTCGGGAGATTATTATCTGTACGTGGTCACCGACCGGGACGACCGCGTCTTTGAAGGGGCGGACGGAGAAAACAACAATCTTTCCGATCTTCACGCGGTCCATATCACCCGACATATTCCGGACCTCCGGATGAAGCAGGCCGGGGTGACCACCGAGACGGGCCGTCTCCGGTTTCAATGGACGGTGGAAAACGTGGGAGAGAACCGCACGAACGTGAACTACTGGTACGATGCGGCCGTTCTCTCAAGAAACGAGGTGTTCGGGGACGCGGACGACCTCCCCATCGGCTCTTTCAGACATGCCGGTGCCCTGGAACCTTCGAATGTCTATTCGGGTTCGGAACTCCTCAACCTGCCCTCAGAGATCAGCGATACGGTGTATTTTTTCGTGGAAACCAACGCCCGCAGGGAGGTGGATGAAGGGGGGCTCTATGAAAACAACGTTCTTTCGGCAGGAATGCTCACGGCCGAGCAGATCCAGGAGATGAGGACCGTGCCGGATTTGATCGTCCACGCCGTTTCAGCGCCTCAGGATGCCATCAGCGGTCAGTCCTTTGATCTCACCTGGATCGTCCGAAACGTGGGCGAGTTCATTGCGCGGCAAGAGCCCTTCCCGCCGGAGGTTCCAAGCGGCAAATGGGTGGATCGGGTTTACCTGTCGCGCGACCCCTTTTTGGACGCGAAGGGGGACGTCTACCTTGGCGAGGCGCAAATTGGGGCATCCGAACTGGTGGATATCACCGACCAGGGAAATCCCTACCAAACTTACTCCCGGACGGCCGGCTTCACCATACCGAACGGTTTGACCGGGCCGTTTTATGTTCTGGTTGCCGCGGACCGTACCAACCAGGTGCTGGAACCAAACCACGAGGACAATAACATCGGCCACGACCCAAACGCTATGTTGGTCACTCTGGCTTTGCCGAAAGACCTGGTGGTGGGGACGTTCAGCGTCCCTGAATCCCCGTTCCTCGGCTGGCCCATAGGGTTTGAATACACGCTGGAAAACCACAGCGATCAGGAGGTTTCCGGTGAGTGGACCGATCAGTTCTACCTCTCTGTGGATGAAACCCTCAGCCCGGATGACGTGCCATTTGGCACCTATCACCATGAAAAGGACGACCCGGGCATTCCCGCCCAGGGGAGCAGGACATTCAACCAGGACAAGGAGGTATGGCTTCCCGCGGTGATGCCCGGCCAATACTACGTGATCCTTCGCACCGATGCCTTCAACCAGATTCGTGAATCCGATGAAACCAATAACTCCGGCGCCTCCCTGAACAAGATGGTCATCGGGGTAGGCCCGATTGAGGAGCATTATCCGGACGGTCGCGTCACGATCCGTATCACCCATCCGGACCTGTTGCAGCCTTCAGAGGAGAGGTCCTATTTCTTCCGCTTCCACGCCGAAGCCGGCGAGACCGTTACCGTTTCTGCCACCTGGCTGGAAGCAGTCGGCGTTAGCCAGGAATACCGGGATACCATGGTAAAGGCTTACCTCGCCTATGATCGGGTGCCAACACTTGAGGACCACGACTTTTCAGAAGAACAGCTGCTCCACTCCCTCTTTGACCACGGGGTCAGCCAGCCCCTCGCCTTCGCGGCCGCGACAACTGGAACCTATTACCTGAGGATTCACGTCAGGGACAATCAGCCCCTGACTGGCGATCCCTATACCGATCAGATGAAAGGCGTCAATGAAGCATTTGAACTGGCGCTATCCCCCGGGATGCCTTTGATCCGGGTGGACCGGGAGATTCACGACTGGATTCTTGCGGACGGAGCGTACAAGAGATCCTATTACATGAAGTTTGATGCAGGGGAAGGGGAAACGTATGCTTTCGATGCCAACTGGAACTGGATCTTTCCCGTCCACCGACCGAATGGCTTTCCCTATATAGATCGCCGATCCGTGGCTTCCATCTATGTTGCCCACGAGCACATCCCGACCTCCTATGCCCATGATTTTGCAGAAGATGAGCTCCTGAAAACCGCGGGGGTCGGGGTCGATCAGAGGCTCACCATTCCACGAACAAAGGCGGGCACTTATTACGTATGCCTGGTCCTTCAGGATGCCCATCCTCGCTCTTACAGCAGGCATTTTGCCGAAGAGTGCTTCAACGTGGTTCTCTCCAAACTGCCCTTCACGGTCGTCTCGGTCGATCCTGCCCAAGCCGGCAATTCGGGGAAGGTCACCTTCGAAGTGGTTGCCTCGGACCTCACCCTTTGCTCCACCCTGGATCTGCTACGAGACGGTCAAGTGGTTCGTGAAGCACAAGAACTCTTCCTTGCCGGGGAGGAGTCCTCCAGGGGTTATGTGACCTTCGACCTGACGGGCCTTGAGCCTGGCGATTACAGCATCCGGGTCACGAACCAGAACGGCGCTTCGGCAGCCGGGTCCATCCGGATCGTTCAGGGGATCGGCCCCCAGATCGGGGGTGGGCTTCAGGGACCTAACCCCCTGCGATGGGGCGCGGACTATCTCTTCTACGTGAATTACGGGAATAGCGGGGACGGGGACGGCATCGCGCCGCTCCTGATGATTGAAAATCTAGGGGTGAATTCCTATGACCTTCTGCGGGAAAACCTCACGAGTGACAGGATCGAGCCTGGCGCCCGCATTCAGCTCCTCGGCCTTGGTTATGGAGGCTCGGCAGGCGTCCTGAGGCCGGGTGAAATAGGAAGCATCCCTCTCTTTTTCCGCACGGCGGTGGATTCGGGACAGTTCCGGTTACAGACCATCACGGCCGACGATCCGCGGCCGCTCCACTTCGAGGAGATCGAAGCCCAGATCCGGCCGAACGATCTGAGCGACGAGGCGTGGGGGGAAATCCGCGAACGGCTCATGGAACGTATCGGCGATACCTGGGGGGATTACGTCAAAGCCCTGGCTGAAATCGCTGCCCATCTGGCAAGGAGAGGGATTCGGACCTATTCCGTCCCTGAGCTTTTCCAGGCACTCTACCAGGAGGCCGCTTTTGCCGTTGAGGCGACGGTTGAGAGCAGGGTGAGCGGCGGCCCTGAATGTAAAACCCTATCCGAGGCATTTGTTCAGGCACTGGATGCAGAGGGGAACGTGATCGATTCCAGCCCGATCGATGGAGCCCAATCCTACCGCCTCGATCTGCCATCGGGTACATACACGATCACCGCGGAGGCCGAAGGCTATGCCAGGCGCATTATCAGGGATGTGACGGTGGACGAAAGCAAGGTGCTCGTCCTGAACATCCACCTGGCCCCCGAGGCCGTCATCACCGGCACGGTCGAAATGAGCGGGGAGGCTCCGACCGGTGAAGGGCTTCTGGTATCCGCACAGGTTCAGGGAACCGAAGGCCTGGAGCACCGCTTTGAGGGGGAAACCGATGGGACGACTTTCACGATCAGTCATCTTCCTGCCGGCACCTATCGCGTCACCATCATGGGTGAGGGAACCCTGCCCCAATCCATAGAAGGCATCCCGTTGGTGCAAGGAGAGGTCCGGGATATGGGCACGATTCCTCTCCAATTACCGGCAAGCGTCTCCGGCTATGTGACGATCAAGGTTCCCGGCCTCTCGATGAAAGATCTTCTCGTGGGTGCTTTCCAGAATGATGAACCGATTGCCGCTACCACTGTCGCGGGGGATGGGACCTATCTGGTAAGCGGTCTGAAGCCTGGCGATTACGCAGTGAGGATTGCCGGTGTCGAGGGCAAAGGGCTGAGCCAGCCTGTAAACGTGACCCTTGCCGGAGGGGATAAGCTCACCGGCGTCAACTTCCAGGTCGTGTCCGGAGCACAAATTTCGGGCTTGGTCAAAGACCCTGTCTCGCAAGAACCTCTCGCCGGCGTACCCGTGATCCTCTTTGGGCCAAACGGAAGCAAGGTCGTTGCCGTCACCGACAACCTTGGCCAGGTTACGTTCACGGAACTCGATCCCGGAGATTATGTTGTGTCCCTTCCCATCGGCCCTTGGAGAAGCATCACCTTATCCGAGGTTGATGGCGGCATATACAACGTGGACGATCTTGGTATCCCCGTTGGTGCAACCCTTGGCGGCGAGCTGCGATACCATGACGGCACGCCCGTTGTCTATGGTATCGTCGAGCTCTTCGAAAACGGAAAATTGATCGGACAAGCCCTCTCGGACGATCAGGGAACCTACGCCTTCCTGCTCCTCAGGGGAGGAACATTCGAGCTGCGGGCCTCAGCCCAGGACGCCACATTTGAGAAGGTCACCGGCATACATATCGGTGAGGGCGAGAACCTGACGCAGGATCTTGTGGCGGGAGAAGCGTCCATTCAGGTCAAGATTTCGGGTGCAGAAATCGAGCTGGAGGAGACCCTCGCCGTGCTGCGCATGGGTGAACGTTCCATTGGGCCCTTCCTCACGGATGCGCAGGGAAATGTGGCGTTCAACAACCTGGCTCCCGGAACCTATGAGGTCCACGTGTTCGGCACGGCGCCTTACTTCGGATCGGCGTCCATTACGCTCGCCGAGGGGGAAGTTGGGAAGCTGGAGGTCACACTCCAGCCCCAGGCTTGGGTGACGGGCACGGTGACCGAAGCGGGAAGCGGGATTCCCGCTTCGGGGGCGGTGGTTTTTCTTTCGAGCCAAGAGGACCCTGAAAGGATCTACAGCGCCATCACGGATTCAACCGGCCGATACGAAATCCGGTATGCAGTGCCGGGGGCCTACACGGCCGCCGTGATCGGTACCGGGTTTGAAAGAAAAGCGCAAACGGGTAACATCATTGCCGACAACACCGTTCTTGACCTGGAGGCCACCCCGGTCTCTTCGCTGTTCCAGGGCAGGCTGGTGGATCAGTCCGGATGGCCCGTGCCCGTAGCGTTTCTCACGGTTGAGGATCAAGCCGGGGCTGTGTGCGGCTTTGGTGAAGGAAACCCTGACGGCACCTTTGTCATTGAGGCCTTACCTACCGCCGGGCTAAGGCTGCGCGTTTCAGCACCGGGTTACTTGGACATGGGAATGGAAGGCTTGACGGGATCCAGCGGGCCGACCAATCTCGGTGACGTTTTGCTCGAACCGGTTTCCCTTTCCAGGGCTTCCACTGTTCCGGAGACTGATCTCTCGAAGGCACGACGCACCCCTGCGGCATTACCGCGACCAAGTGCGCCGCCCGCTGCCATCGATCTGTGGGATCGACTGTACGGACCCAATTTGCCGCCAACACAGGCCCAGGACCATGTGGTCATGCCTACCATATACTTCCCCACATGCCTGAATGCGCCTTGCTGGAATATCTATTACCATCTCCACGACATGGTGGCTAAGCAGAATCACGCGTTTCAACAATTGGCCTTGACAGGAAATGCCATGATGAATTCGCGAGACGGGTGCTTCCATGATGCCGTTTTCGGGGGTCTGGCAACCGCAATGATCAAGGTGCATGATTTTCAATATATCCTATCGACCGTTGAAAGCTGGGAGCATACCGTCCAGACTTTATTACCACCGGTGGACTGGGGGAGGTGGCTTTCGACCTGGGCATGGATAAGGCAAGCGAGGACCGATCTCTCTGTCCAGCATTCCGCTGTAAGCAATCTCCCGGACATTCAAGACGCAATGATCCTGGCAGTAGCCACAACACATAGCACCTGTGAGGGTCTAAGAGTGAAACTCAGGCAGGAACGGAATATTTCCACGCTTTTTCTAAACCTGTATTCCAATTCTCTTCTCCGAGAAAACTTTTACACTTTTATGATTGGCCAAATAACCCTTGCATTGAACCTGATAGACCAATATGAAAACAGCATGAACTTCTTCATCTACAATGCAAGTTTTGGTGTGATGGCCAGGGAGATTTATGATTACTGGACCCACAAGTATGGTCAGTACAGGGCTGCTGCCAAGACCCTCCTCGACTTCTTACACGTCAGTTGTCTAGATATCTGCATTGAAGGAGGTCCGACCAGTGGCAGCCCGGCTTCCGGCCAAGATGGGGGCGGAGGCCTCGGCGGTCCGGGCTCCAATCCGCCGGCTCCGCCTGGTGGCCCCTCCATATGGGAAATCATCGAGATTTATTTTCCCTTTTTCGTTGTGTCCCATGACCCCAACGACATCATCGGCCCCGAGGGATTCGGTGAAGAGCGCTGGGTCGCCAGCAGTGCCACTTTGCCCTTCAGGATACGGTTCGAAAACGAAGCAGACGCTTCCGGACCTGCCCAGCGCGTTGTCATCACCCAGCAGCTTGACGAGGACCTGGATTTCAGGACGTTCCGGGTGGGGGACTTTGGATGGGGCGATGTCTATATGCACCTTCCGGGGGACAGCCCCTTCTACCTGGGACGAATCGATCTGCCCGGAGGCTCGGGTCTCGCCGTCGATGTCATCATTACTGTGGACGTGGTCTCCGGGATGGCCACCTGGATTTTCCAGACCGTCGACCCCCAGACCGGGGAGGCCCCTGAAGACACTCTGGCCGGTTTTCTGCCGCCAAACACCGGGGAGGGGATCGGTGAGGGTTTTGTCACTTACACCATCCGGCCGAAGAAAACCGCCGAAACCGGCTCGATCATCGAATCCCAGGCTACCATCGTGTTCGACACCAACGAGCCCATCGATACCCTACCCATCGCGAACACCATCGACGCGGCGGCGCCGTCGAGCCGCGTGACCGCTGCCACCGTTGAGGGGGAATCCAGCGACATTCACGTGACCTGGACAGGGGCCGATGACCAAGGGTCGGCACTGGCAAGCTACACCGTGTATGTTTCCACAGGCGGGGGGCCCCTTGAAGCCTGGATGGAGAACACCACGCTGACTGAAGCTTGGTTCACGGGCAAGCCCGGTTACACTCATACCTTCTACTGCGCGGCCCGCGACAATGCCGGGAACGCGGAGAGTCTTTCTACAGAACCCGACGCAACGGCCTATGTGGTATCGCCGGATACGGACGGAGACGGACTGACCGACTTTGAAGAGGAGCAAATGGGAACGAATCCCGACAATCCTGATACCGATGAAGATGGCTGTCTGGATGGCGAAGAATTTCGGGGCGGAAGAAACCCCAGGCTCGCAGATCCCCATGGCGATCTCAACGGGGACTGCTCCGTGAATCTGCAAGACGCAATTATCGGGTTTCAGGTGGTCGCAAAGACGGAACCATTCCCAACCGTCCGCCAGGAAGCCGATGTGAACCGCGACGGTCAAATTGGTTTGGCCGAAGTCCTCTTTATTCTTCACCGGGTTTCTCAAGAAAAGCCGTGAAGGGAGGAAAGGAGAAACATAACACCATACGGTTCATTTTCCCTGGAAATGGGGCTCTCTTTTCTCCAAAAAGGCCTGGACTCCTTCCTTGAAATCTTCCGTTTTTTGTAAATTGGCCAACACCTGGCGGGAGTATTCATAACCCCCCATCCCTCTGTTTACGGCCTCTTTGACGGCCTTTATGGATAATGGAGGCATTTTTTTGATTTCGTTGGCAAGCTCCATGGCGGCATCCATGAGTTTGTCATGGAGGACAACCTTGTTTACTAAACCGTATTCACGAGCCTCCTCAGCACTCAGGTATCTATTGGTCATCAAAAGCTCTTTTGCTCTAAAGCGGCCGACTTCCACCGGAAGTCTTATAATACCGTACGGTCAAAGAATACCCAATCGGGTCGCCGGCCATGCAAGCTTTGCCTTCTCTGATGCGACATTGAGATCAAAGGCCAAAAGCCACTGAGACCCATCCCCGGCAGAAACACCGTTGATCGCTCCGATGATCGGCTTTTCAAACTCATAGATCTGCTTCACCATATCCTTTATCCTGGCTTGTTTTGCCTTGAATTCCGGAGTCTCTTCGAGAAATTGACTGATGTCGGCACCGGCACAGAATGCCCTGCCGGCGCCTGTCACAATGACCACCCTTACCTCATCGTCCAGCGTAAGGTTATCGAGTAGATCAAGGAATTCCAATCTCATCTCCAGGCTGACAGCATTCAATTTGTCGGGCCGATTAAGCGTCACAACGGCCACCCCGTCCATCTTTTCGACTAACAGAGTCTGGAATTGCATAAAGATCACCTCCACTTCATTCTTTGAATAAAAACCGGATTTCAAAAAAACCCACTTCATTACCAGAGACGTTGAACATATTGATACCTTAAAATTCTCTTATCTTTTGTGAGAATCGTGGCATTTTCTTCTCGCGCAGTTGCCACGATTATTTGATCTGCCGGATCGTCATGGAAAGGCTTTGTATAAATATTTCACTGACATGCTTCCCACATTCCTTCGCCAAGTGGAGTGATTATATCCTCTTCGAAAACAAAAGCATCCGCCCGCTTGCCTGATGTTGGCTTCATTGCGGAGTTGCGATAGGGAACGACTTGAGCAAGGGGCTTGCCTCTTTTCGTTATGACGATGGTCTTCATGCGACCACTCCCCTTTTTCCTGAAGGAAACTAGTCAATTAAAGTGGTCAAGTCAAGAAAGAAATGTTGAAAATGATATCTCCAACCTCAACCTTCCTGAAAAGGTGAACGATTACCACCACAAGATAACGGCCGACCCTTTCACGATCTGTTCATCATTCTGATTCTCCACCAGCAAATTGCAATCAAGGTATCTCTGACCTTGATTTTCGTATTTCTTCACCACTATTGCAGTATATTTAAGTACATCTCCTAAATAGGCCGGAGCCGCATATCTTACCGTAAGCCTTTTGAGCTTTGCTCTTATGGTCATCCAATCCGTCAACATTCGGGCCAAAAAAGCGCCATACATCTGGGGATCCACGACCGGCCTGGGAAACCCCAGACTTTGGGCCAGTTCCAGATCATAATGTTGACGGGCGAAATCCCATGTGATCCCACAATACATGACCGTCTGCACGATCGTTATTTTTTGTACCAGATGGGGTATCTCAGTCCCCACTGAAACATCGCCATATTCCATTTCCATTTACCTCCTCCAGTTCTCAACTCTCATCGAGCTCAACAGCCAGGGTCTCTTTATTGATCCCGAGAAGCTCACCTCTCTGATTCGTATACGTTACCTCGGAAGTCAAAAAAGCAAAACTCCCCTTTCTTCCTTGTTTCTCGGTGACATCAACGACTTTTCGCCTCACGGTGATGATATCGTCGGGATAAACAGGCTGAACCATTTCATAGTCATTCCCGGCCCTCTGCAAGTTCACTTCGAAACCCAACCATTCCTTGAATTCCTTGGACAGCCCGTGTTCACTGACGGCTGCCCAGAGGTCATAGGTCAGCTCAAAAATCAGTGTTGGTGGAGCGATCACCCCCTTGTAGGGGCTTTTCTCGGCATACTCATCATCCCAGTACAGAGGGTTATGGTCCCCCGTGGTCGCTGCAAACCTCCTTATGATTGCCTTTCCGATCTCTTCCGATGCTTGAAATGTGGCTTCCCTGCCCAAAACCCCTGAAAGCTGTTTTCTGCTCACTGTTAAGGCATAGCTCATTTCTTTCCACCTCCTCAATCTCTGATAGATTCTGATTGCTCCCCCATTACATTCAACTACCCCATGATTGCTTAGACGACATTGTCCTCCATTTCTCGCCACAATGGCTATCCATAAACGAGAATATCACGCTCCTTTCCTTCGGGCTTGAAAAAACCATGCGGCGAATTTCGGAACCCTTTTCAGTCACCCCGGTTTTTCACCCCGTTGAAAACCGGGATGGCATCCAGGTTTTCCTCACCACACATACTTTCCCAGCAAGGCTTTCAACCTGTCCATCGGGGTAAGATCAAAAGGATTCAAAACGAGCTCGCTTTGGGCCGTATCCAGGGAAAGTCGATTGCGCAATCGCCCAATGAAGGGATGATCCCTCGTGGCGTGGACAAACAAGGTCACCTCGCGGCTCGTTCGCATGCTCCGCGGGGTTAAATTGGCCGATCCTACTGCGGCGATCACCCCGTCGGCGAGGATCACCTTGGCATGACTCATCCGGGGATAAAGGAACACTCTCGACCCCTTTGCAGGTGCCGATTCCAGAAGCCGGTTGATCGTGACCCTGTTGGCATAGAGATGCGTGCCGGGTTTTTCAGGGAGGACAACGTCCACCTGAACCCCTCTCTCCGCCGCCCGGATGAGAGCCTCCAGGATTTTCCCATCGGAGAAATAAGCATGCTCCACCACGATACGCTTCTTGGCGGACTCGATCACTTCAATGAGTGCCGTTCGGATTTCGGTCCTCCCCCTGTCGTTTACCGCGATTACGAAGGGGGAGGAATTCGGCCAAGGGGAGCCCTTGAGCACGGTATTTTTAAAAGCCGCTGCAAATCGGGGGCTCCCGATCAGGACCATATAGTCATGCCAGTCTTTGTGGTACTCGTCGGCAATGTTCATTCCCCCAAAAATGACGACCCTTTCGTCCATGATGAAATATTTGCTGTGGTCCCGATCCGCAAGCACGTCCAGATCCACACTTACGTGGTGGGTTCCGCGCAAACCGGACTTGGTAAAGACGGGACTGGCCCTTCCCTTGAGCATGTCCATAAGCTCGAAGAAGGTTCCCAACAGATCTTTCCTGACCGTCACCTGCACGCCGCGCTCTGCGGCCTCTTTCAGTTCGGCGGCGATCCGCCGTCCTACGTGGTCGTTTTTCCATATGTAGGTCTGCATGAAAACGGAAGACCCGGCTGATCGGATGGCTTCGACTTTTCTTTGACAGTTGTAAAAAAGAAACTTTGTGATGTCGGGCACTTATCTCCCCTAAAAAAGTTCTTGGCACTACCCATTGCTCTTTGCCATATCAACAAAGCTCCCGG
>Ga0209164_1000761_pt1 | contig 58028 bp, 60 predicted proteins | sample MTBNYHSulfiMetaG_FD_187458 | JGI IMG/M metagenome (GOLD analysis project Ga0209164, IMG submission 187458) | Enrichment culture microbial communities from rom New York Harbor, USA that are MTBE-degrading - MTBE-NYH (New York Harbor Sulfidogenic)... | ecosystem: Environmental > Aquatic > Marine >... | reverse complement strand
GTAATCCTTTTGTCTAGCGCTTGTTCTATGATCGTTTTCCGTTCCAGTTCCGCTTGTGTCATTGCTATGGTCCATTTCATCTGTGTTGTCCTCTGATTAGGACATTTTAATTTTGCTGGAATAGGACCTTACTACTTTGCTCCTACATCGATGGTAATCAGTGGTTAAAAAACACCCATTTGTGATATACTTGCCCGGCTGCCAAAAGCGGCAAATTCACACGCGGCCGGATCGGTCCTTGCGTGCCACCGTAGGAAACGGAGGCAAGGGACGGAAGAGAAAGCCGCGGAGGACAAACGCAAAGGAGTTCTACCCATGAGTCTCGATATTTCTATGAAAGCCCTGCTCGAAAGCGGCGTCCATTTTGGCCACCGCACCAACCGCTGGAACCCGCGCATGAAACCCTTTATCTTCACCGAGCGCAACGGTATCCACATCATTGACCTGCAGCTGACCGTTCAGCGACTGCAAGGCGCCTACGACCTGATCCGCGACACCGTCGCCAACGGCGGCACCGTCCTGTTTGTCGGCACCAAGCGTCAAGCTCAGGAAACCATCCAGGTGGAAGCTGAGCGCTGCAGTATGCCCTATGTGACCGAGCGCTGGCTGCCCGGCACCCTGACCAACTGGTCCACCATCTTCGCGCGCATAATGGAATTGCAGCGCCTGGAGAAATTGTTCGAAACTGGCGAAAATGAACGGCTGGTCAAGAAGGAACAATTGATGATCAACCGTGAGATCAAGCGCCTGTTGGTTCATCTGAGCGGCATCCGCCACATGAACGGCCTGCCCGATCTAATCTTCATCGTGGACGTCGTACGCGAGATCACCGCTGTGCATGAAGCCAATCTCAAGAAAGTGCCGATTGTCGCCATGGTGGACACCAACTGCGACCCGACCCGGATCGATTACCCGATCCCCTCCAACGATGACGCCATCCGTGCCATCAAGCTGATCGTTTCCAAGGTTGCTGATGCGGTGGTGGAAGGCCTTTCCATGCGCAAGGAAGAAGAAATTGAAACCATGCAGCGCGACCGGATCGGCGAGGATGAAGGCCGCCAGCGTGTGCGCGCCCAGATCCAACTTGAGGATGAAGTGGATGAAGAATCCCTCCTCGGCGCTTCAACCTTGCAGAAATTAGCTGACAGCCGCCGCGAGGAAGAAGCTGCGGTGGATGCGGAAGAAGTGGTTGCCAAGGAAGAGGCTGACTTCGGGGATGCGGTTGAAGATCTCGAAGAGCAGGTGGACGAGGATAAACCAGCCGCCAAAGCCAAGAAAGCGCCGAAAGTCGAAGAGAATGAGGAAGAAGAAATCGAAGATCTGGATGATGAAGATCTCGATGGTACGGACGAGGACGAAGAATAAAAGGATTTTGACAAGGGAAAACGATGGCAATAACTACCGAAGATATTAAAAAATTACGCGAAGCCACCGGCGCCGGCATCTTGGATTGCCGCAACGCGCTCGAACAGACCGGAAATGATTTTGACAAAGCAGTCGATATCCTGCGAGAAAAAGGCTTGGCAGCCGCCGGCAAACGCGCCGGCCGCGAGGCGTCCGAAGGCATTGTGGAACTCTATTCCCACGGCAACGGCCGAGTGGGTGTAATGGTGGAAGTCAACTGTGAGACCGATTTCGTCGGCCGTTCTGAAAAATTCCGCAAATTCGCGCACGAAGTGGCCTTGCAGATCGCAGCCACCTCGCCGCTCTATATAAAGGAAGAGGATATTCCAGCTTCTGTGTTGGAGCATGAAGAAGCCATCGCCCGCGCGCGTGCCAAGGAAGAAGGCAAGCCCGACGCCATCATCCCCAAGATCGTTGAAGGTACCCTCACCAAGTTTAAGGACGAGGTGGTTCTCATGCGACAGCCCTACATCCGCGATGAATCGGTTACAATTGAAGGGATGCTGACTCAGAACATCGCTGCGGTGGGAGAGAATATTGTCATCCGGCGTTTCGCGCGATTCGCCTTGGGCGAACAGAGCGTTGCTGAAGAGCAGACAGAAGAATAATGATCCAGAGCCAACCAAGCGGTTGGCTCTTTTTTTTGAAGCGGCTCATAAGAGTGAAACGGGAGACATATGATGTGAAATAGTATCAAGCTTTAATCACATCATACGCGAAAAAAGAATAAACAATGCAGAGGAGACCTATGGCTAAACCGAAATACGACCTGATCATGCTCAAACTGAGCGGAGAAGCCCTCGCGGGAGATGAGGGGTTCGGCATCGACGCCGTCCGTGCCAATGACATAGCCTGCCGTGTCAAAGAAGTGCGCGAGATGGGTGTGCAGGTGGCCATCGTCATTGGCGCCGGCAACCTCTGGCGTGGACGCGTGGGCCTCGAGATGGGCATGGACCAGGCTACTGCCGATTATATGGGCATGCTCGGCACCGTCATGAACGCGCTGGCGCTCATGGACGCCCTCGAAAAATTGGACGTGCCTACCCGTGTGCAGTCTGCCATCGAGATGCGCGCCGTGGCAGAACCCTACATCCGCCGCCGCGCCATCCGCCACCTGGAGAAGGAGCGTGTGGTCATCTTCGGAGGAGGCACCGGCAATCCCTTCTTCTCCACCGACACCGCCGCAGCCCTGCGCGCCACTGAGATTGGCGCGGACGTGCTCATCAAAGCCACCAACGTTGATGGCGTCTATGACAGCGATCCCAAAGCCAACCACGGCGCCAAGAAGTTCGACCACCTCACCTACATCGAAGCCCTGCAGCGCCGCCTGGAAGTGATGGACAGCACTGCTGTCTCGCTCTGCATGGAGAACAAGATGCCCATCCTGGTGCTCAACCTGTGGGATCCGCAAGCCCTCAAAAACGCAATTTTGGGCGAATCTGTCGGCACCCTGGTCACGGATTAAAGAGACTGTTGAAAAATCAGGCAAAAACTGAAAACCAACCATGCAAAGCGCGATTTTTCAATCTTGATTAACCCAATTCTTGTCGTTTCATTCGTCTCTTCTGGCTGTACAACTCCTTTTTTTCATCCTTACCCGCTCATTTTCTGCCACCAGGCGCAATTCACCCACTACGCCATAACTGGTGAAGGATTTCGCAAATTGACCCCGTATAGCAGTTTAACCATGCGCTTGAGGTTCAAGGCCATGGCGGTCAGTAAAGCTTGAATCTCATACCGCTCCAATCCACGATAGCGGCAGCGTCCCAAGCCATGCTGCCTTTTACTTTCGCCAAATTTGCGTTCAATCTTGTAGCGTTCATCCAAGCCCTGCCCATAGGCGGGGTTGGCTTTCAATTTCAGCCAGACCTCCTTATTGGCATCCTTCTTTTTCGTCCGGCAGCCATGCAGGCAAATAACGGATTGTATGCCTGTCTCTTCCAGCCAGCAGTGGTGTGTTTGCCCTTGGCCCCCCATTGGGCGTCCGGATCGATGGGACCTTTCCCCTTCTTCTCCTGTTGGCTTTCCTTGGCAGGGTTGACATCCGCCGTGCTGTGGGTGCTGTCCGCCAGATGAATACTGCCAAAACGGATGCCTTTCTGCAGCGCGGTTTGGACGATATCTGCCCTCACTTGTTCCATTTCATCCAGCAGCTTTCCCTTTCCTGTCCTGCCCGCTTCCCGATACCTGCCCCACATTTTGTGGATGTATTTCCTGCGCTCATTAATATCCATTGGGTCTTGTTCGCTCATCGTCGGCTCCAGTAACATTTTTATTTTGCCTGACGATGTTATCTCGGTAACATTTTAGATGAACTAATACGTGAGACTTGACAATCACACTTACCGCTTCTATAATAACCCCGCATTCCTCGCTAGCTCAATTGGCAGAGCGCGCGGCTGTTAACCGCTAGGTTCCAGGTTCGAGTCCTGGGCGAGGAGTCTTTTTGTTTAAAACGCATTCATTATTAAAAAACATTTCAAATAAACCACCATCCCTTCTTTCCCTTCACACGCATAGAGCCTCTGGCCGGCAGCCCGCTGATCCAGATTGTCAGGCGGCTGAAGCGGTACTGCAGCTGTGCGGGCAGGCTGGCGAGAACCAGGTGCCCGATGCGCGCAGCGCGGTGGTGCAAGCATTGGGCGGCCCCGCCTCCACCGCCATCACCCATATTATGGTTAGGGAATAGCAAAATTCTGTCATTGCGAACCCTGCAAAGCAGGGTGAAGCAATCTTCGGAGCGTTTCGCATGAGCGAAATGCAGAGATCATGACACAGAGCGAAGCGTGGTGCTCCCGTAGTGAGGAGGCATCTAGCCGACATCACGAAGGGTGCTGCACCAAATTTCTAACCCTTTTTCTTTCGAATGATCACCTTTCAGGAACTTTTGACTATCCAAATCTGATAGTTTCTGATAGCCGCAGCCCCCTACAATACCCCCAGATCGATAAAAAAGCAGGAGTAATCAACATGGAAGTTCCACGCCATTGGCGTTTACAAAAACAGCGGTACGGACTTGTGGGCGAGGTCTGCCCGCACTGCGACGCGAAGATCTTTCCCGCACGCGACGTCTGCCCGGAATGCGGCGGCGAGGCTAAGGAACCCTACCGCTTCAGCGGACGAGGCGAAGTGTTTTCCTATACGGTCATGAACAGCGCACCCTCAGGATTTGAGAGCAACCTGCCCTACACCGTCGCGTTGGTTAAACTGAATGAAGGCCCCACCGTCACCGCGCAGCTCACCGACCTGGGCAGCCATCAGGTGAAGATCGGCATGCCGGTCGAGATGGTCACGCGCCGCATCCGCCAGGACGGCGACGAGCGCGGCATGCTGGTGTACGGGTACAAGTTCCGCCCTGTGATGGGATAAAGATAAAGCGAAAAAGATTAAGAACCTTCCTGATCTGGAGGGTTCTTTTTGTTCCGATGAAAATAAGTTATACTGCTGTAATAGTATCAAGCAGGGCGAGAATGTTGTGAGGATATATCAGGAAGAATTAAAAAATTCCTCAACAGCGTCGCTTACGAGACTCCGTGAACTTGTTCTGTACTACCCGCTCAAAGGCAAGAATAATAGTTTGGCTTCTTGTTTCATAGGAAGTTGAAGATGGACCAATGGAAGTACTTTGATATCACACACCGCGAACATGTGATTTGCAACCCGACCAGTGTGGAAAAAATTGAAGAACTCATATCGCTGCTACGCCTGGAACCTGGAGCAAGGGTGCTGGATATCGCCACGGGCAAAGGTGAATTCGTCATCCGGCTGGCGGAGCGCTACATGATCGAGGGAACCGGGGTGGAGATCTCGCCGTTTCATGTTGCAGATGCTCAAAAAATGTGCAAAGAACGCGTACCGGATCCCCGCTTGACCTTCCTGGAAATGGACGGGGCGAATTTTAAGCCGGAAAAGTCGGAGAGCTTTGACTTGGCGGCTTGCATTGGGGCAAGCTGGATCTATGGCGGCCACAAGGAAACACTCACGGCGCTGAAAGAGATGGCAGCCCCCGGAGGATGGGTGGTGGCGGGGGAGCCATTCTGGCGGCAGGAACCGGCAACCGAGTATCTGGAAGCCTTAGGATTTGAACGGGGCATGCTTGGGACGCACTACGAGAATGGGCAGGCCGGACAGGATCTCGGGCTGGAACTGGTCTACACCTTGTCCAGCAGCCCGGATGACTGGGACCGGTATGAGGGCTTACAGTGGTACGCGGCGACGCAGTGGGCAGATGAGAATCGGGATGATCCCGATGTGGAAGAGGCGTTGAAGCGGGCAAGAGAGGATCGGGCCAACTACCTACGCTGGGGGCGGGATACCATTGGATGGTCGATCTATGTGTTCAAGAAAGATGGCGGTTAGGAGGATACAGACTGTCATGAAGTAATGACCGACACTCGTGTGGGGTGGTCAAACGCTTTAAACACCAGAATGCGGCGAGTGTAGGATGTTGGGTAAAGGGCATTAATTTTTCTCAATATTTTCTTGACTATGATGATGGCTCAAACTAAGAAAGAGAATCGCCTTCCTTATAAGCAAGGCGATTTTTTTTATTTCAAACACCATGGAATCCGAAGATAAGTAAAGGATAGATCTTAATTCTATAATTCTTTTGATAAGACAGCTCTAATAAATCCGGTCTCGTTCTTTCTTTATAATGAAGAAGATTCAGAAAGAAGGCCATCATGGGCTTGTTCAAAAAAAGTAAACCTTTGGAAAACCCGCTCACCGCGGACCTGCCCAAGGCGGGCGACGCGCTGCCTGAGTCGCTGAAGGCGCTTTCGGGCTTTGTCAAGCGCGTGAACTGCCGCAAGTGCGGCGCGCCCAAGCTGCTGCCCTCTGCCACGGCCTATCTCTACTGCGATTTCTGCGGCACGCTGATGGATTACGACTTCCGCCTGGCCAACGCCGGCACCAACGCGGGCATCACCAACACCATCTATCACCGCCTGTTTGCTGAGGTGCAGAACGAATGGGCACAGGCCAAAGCGGCAGGCGACAAGGACAAAGTCAGGACGCTCTATAAAAAAGTGTACGACCAGTGGGTGGCGGCCTGTCCGCAGGCGGTCTCGCCGCGCGCGAAGGAGGACGAGGATTTCCGCCGGCGGCTGGTGGAGTATTTCGCTGAATGCGCCGTGGTCAAGGATTTTGATCCGCACCAGAAGTCGCACAACCTGCGCATGCACGCGCTGGAAGCCACGCTCCAGCGCATCCCGGTGCCCGGCGGCGCCTGGCGTGCAGCCGGCGGATTCTGGCCGTATGCCGAGCTGTTCAAGGAGCAGATGGAGCTCACCTATGAAATGATCTTCAAAGAAGGAGTTAATCTGCTGGATCCGGATAACGCGCCGCTGGATGTGGCTTTGCACATGGAGTATTCCACCTTCTGCCAGGCCTGGCTGCCGCATCTCTCGCCTGAGGAAGGCGCGAAACTTCTGGCGTTGTATGGGTTGGATGCGCAGTACGATGAGGTGAAACCTATGGACACCGAGCAGCGCTCCTGCGGCCACTGCGGCGCGCAGCTCACCACCCTGCCCGGCGCGCAAAAGGTGATCTGCGAGTCCTGCGGTTTTGCCATTGAAGTGGGTGGCGCGGCCATCCCCTGCCGCAAATGCGGCTCCCTGCTCTCTTTTCCCGAGAGCATCATCCAGCTGGCCTGCCCATACTGCCAGACCGATACGCGCCGGGTGTGAATTGCATCCATTACCTTAAGTCAAAGTTGAGAATCAGGCGCTTTGGGTTTCTGAATCTTTGCGCGAATCCCATCAATTGTTATAAAATCGCTTTTATCTTTAATTAATTTCGAGCGGCTCTTCGCTTTGCGCCTAAAACAGCAAACCAACACCACATTCATTTAAGGAAAAACCATGTTCAGAGAAATGAGAAGAAAAGCACAGCAGTTATCCGAGCAGGAGTCGATCGAGATTTTGAATTCCTGTACATCGGGTGTCCTGGCGGTTTCAGGCGACAACGGCTATCCATACGCCGTTCCGCTTAGTTATGCGTATAAGGATGGGAAGATCTTTTTCCACTTCGCTACGGAAGGGCACAAGCTCGATGCGATCAAGACCAATGACAAGGCTTCATTCTGCGTGATTAAAACAGACGATGTGATCCAGGAAACATTCAGCACCCTGTACCGCAGTGTGATCGTTTTTGGGCGGGCAAAGGTTTTAACCGACGATAACGAGAAAAGATATGCCCTCGAATGCCTGGTGGAAAAATACTCGCCGGATTTTGTCCGGGAAGGCGCAGCCGAGATTGAGCGGAGCTGGAACAGGTTTTGCGCGGGTGAACTTACGATCGAACATATAACGGGCAAAGCGGCGAAAGAGTTAATGAATAACAAATCGTAGTTTTTTGGAATGCCGGAAGGGAAAAATACCATCGTGGCCAGCAGAATTATGGACCTCAATAACCATGTGATCCAACTGTGCATCCAGGGAACGCAGGCGGAGTTTCGGGGTGAACGGAAACTTGCGGGAGAGCTTTACCAACAAGCCTGGGACTCTGCGTGTGGTGATTTCGAGGCTTGCATCGCGGCACATTATCTTGGACACCTCGAGGAGGATCCGGAGCGGAAGCATCACTGGAATGAAATCGCGCTGGAAAAAGCCAATGCCTGTAATAATGAAGAAGTAAAGGAATTCTTCCCGTCGATTTACCTGAACCTGGGGCAGTCGCATGAATTGTTAGGTAACCAGGAAGAAGCGCATCGGAATTATGAACTGGCGGCGGAATTAGGCGCTGCTCACCAGTTAGGATAGTTTTAGTTTAAATCCCGAACTACCTGGAATTACGGTAAAGTGAAAACTCCTGGTCGTTGATCGCCATGATCTTCGGCTTGGTAGGCATTAGCGCGTTTTTTGCTTCAAACGTTTCCTTTGAGATGTTGATCATCAGCCGCCAGGTTGCTGCTAAGTGCTCAGAAGTACACTATACGTTGAATAAATCTTCGATACCATCAGGCATATAATTCTTTGAATTCCCCAACATCGCTCAAGCCCAGGTTCATTTTTTCTTGGCTTTTTTGGCGGTCAATGGTTGTTTGCAGTTTTTTTAAACGGCTGAATGGGATAGGAGAAATGAATGGCCGAGAACAATTTACTTTTGATGAAGTTCCTTATGGTGTTCTTAATACTTCTTGAAATCGGCTTGCTTTTCATACCCGGTGGCATTATTGATCATTCCAAATTGATCATTAAGTACGGATGCGACAAAGAAGTCATTTCGGCTGATTACTACTCGCCAACTGGTTCATCTGGCGGTGGAACTTACACATTTTGCGAAGAGAATCCCCCGCCCCAGATGAATCCTTTTTATCAGTTATTTTCCAATCGCAGGGTCCAAATGTTTTTTGCATGGTTGGTTATTGGCGGCAGTATTTACTTCAATTCCTTGCTTGGCAAAGAATTAAACCAAAAAGGTGTTATTGGAGGTTTCATAAGCCTTATTGGCATATATCTGTTTGGGACAGCCTTGCTGGTATCCTAGTTTAGAGAATTATGGAGAATATTATGCTGGAGAGTCTGTTAGAATTGGCGTTCCTATGAATATCACCATCCGCAATGAAACCGAAGACGATTATTTCGAAACTGAGAACCTGACCCGTGAGGCGTTCTGGGATCTTTACCAGCCCGGCTGTGACGAGCATCTCATCTTGCACCAGCTGCGCCAATCGGACGCGTTTGTCCCGGAGTTGGACCTGGTCGCCTGCGAGGGCGAGCGTATTATCGGAAATATTGTCTACACCCGTGCCAAGGTGAAAAACGGGGGCGGGGAGAAAGAAGTGCTGTGCATGGGCCCGCTCAGCGTCCTTCCGGAACACCAAAAGAAAAGTGTCGGGTCCTTCCTGCTGCGGACAACCATCAGCAAGGCCCGCGCTATGGGTTTCCCCGCGGTGGTCATCTTTGGCGATCCTGAGTATTACCATCGCTTCGGCTTTGTCAATGCGGAAAAATACGGCATCCAGACATCCGAGGGGAAAAACCTGGAGCCCTTTATGGTATTAGATCTAGCCGGAAATGGCCTGCCGGATATCAAAGGAAGATTCTTTGATGACGAAGCATTTCGGTCCAAGCCGGAAGATCTGGAAAAGTTCGAGCTTCAATTTCCGCCAAAGGAAAAACATGTCCTCGAAGGCCAGCTTCGCTAATCTTTGATTTTCGTGTAAGAATATCGACATAGCATTCCCGATCAATTAATTAATAGTTTGTAGACAATTCTTTTTCTCCAATTTCCTTAAACTGGTTAACAGTGATTGATGATGTTTTACAAGGAAAAGAAGAATCGGCTGTATACAAGTTCTTTGATCGCGTTTATCCTTTCGATGATTCTGGCAGGCAATAACGCGATTGCGGTTCGTTTCAGCAACGCAGAACTACCCCCGTTTTTTGGCGCCGGGTTGCGATTTATATTGGCCTCAGCTATTTTGTTCCTGATTGCTTTGATCTCCCGTTTGGAATTGCCGAAAGACAGGGCGCTCGCCGGAGGGGTAATTGTCGGCATATTGCAGTATGGATTCAGTTATGCCTTCATATACTGGAGCTTGTTGGAGGTGCCGGCGGGATTATTTCAGGTGATCCTTGCTCTGATCCCAATATTCACCCTCCTCTTCGCCATTCTTCACCGCCAGGAAAATTTTGAATGGCGCATTTTGATAGGGGGGCTTATGGCTGTGTTGGGAATTGCCATCATTTTCCGTGGCCAGATCAGCGCTGAAATTCAGCCCTTTTCGCTTCTGGCGGTTGTACTTGCCGCTATCTGCATCGCGGAGGGATCTGTACTGTATAAAAAATTTCCCGGGATGCATCCGGTGACCACCAATATGGTTGGCATGCTGGTCGGCTCTCTGATGCTCTTCTTTGGTTCATGGATCTTCCGTGAACCTATAGCCTGGCCAAGACAGCCCTCCACCTGGCTGGCTTTGTCCTACCTTGTCATCTTTGGTTCTGTCACTGCATTTGTAATGATCTTTTATGTGCTGTCGCGCTGGAAAGCTTCTGTAGCCGCATACCAATTGGTGATCATGCCTGTTGTTACGATCTTTTCAGCCAATATCATCCTGCGCGAGCCAATTACAAGAGCCCTATTGTTGGGAGGTTTCTTTGTTTTGTTGGGCGTGTTCATCGGAGCGCTCTATCCACCCGGACAATTGAAGAGATTAAAGGTGGTTGTATTTGGTGATAAAAAGGAATAACATTACTCTATAGGTTTGTGAGTCCTTCAATTAATAATTTGCTGATAATAAAAAACGCTTAGCCGCCTTATTATCCTTTCATCGCCGTTACTCAAAAAAAATTATGAGATCGGCGGCTCTTTATTGAACCTTTTGCCCAATCGGCTGAAGGGTGGCAGGGAAAGAGAGGAAAAATGTTCAATTTCGGAAAGGCAAGCAAAAAAGACCCCAAGGAAGCGCTGGATGATGCCAGCAAGGCGCTCAACAAGGGGCTGATGGGTGGATTGACCAAAGCCTTTATGGGCAAGGATTTCGTTGACCAGGCCAATGCAGGGATCGATATGGCTAATTCAGTCCTGGATGGCGCGGCTCTGGGTGAGCAGCTGATGAAGACCGGCGCTGACGCGGAAGCTGAGGTGCTGGGCATTCAAGATACCGGTGCAACAGCCAATATGAATCCGATCGTAGTGCTCACGCTCAAGGTGACACCCGCTGCAGGAGAGGAATTCCAAACCGCCGGACAATTGATGGTCTCGCGCCTGGCCGTCCCGCGTGTGGGCGACAAGGTCAAGATCAAGTACAACCCGGAAAACCTGACTCAATTCGTCATCGTGTAAAGAGTATTAATAGATGAATTAAAGCCCTCGAACCTTAGAGGGCTGTTATCATTTAATTGCATAGAATTTAATGAAGCTGGTTGCGAAAAAAGATTGAATTCTGTTTATGGAAATTTGATTCTGAATTTAAACTAAATGAACGAGATCCTGAATGTCCGTTTGGTCTCCCAACTTATCGCAAACGATGAAAAACACAAGGCGACAAAGGTTGTGATGCAGTTGACAGGCATCCAGGCCCAGGATGAAGGCGGTGCGCGCTGGTCGATTGGTCTGCGCATCCCCGGAAGCACCGAGCTTGACTTAATCCACTCAATAGAGACCCGCGAGTTCCTGCGCACCTGGCTGTTTCGCGGCACAATGCATTATGCTGCGTGCGAGGATCTCGGTTGGCTGTTGAAATTATTGGCGCCGACTGTGATCAAGTCCAATGCCCGCCGTTATGAACAGTTGGGATTGAGTAGTGAGGATTTCGCAAAGAGCTGCTCAGTCATTTCCAGATTACTGCAGGTAGATCCGGAAGCCACCCGGGGTGAGCTCAAACAGGCCCTCAATGTCGCGGGCATCTACACAGAAGGCCAGCGGTTGCCCTATCTGTTGCAGCGTGCGGCGTTGGATGGTTTGATCTACATCAGTGGCATGCGCGGTCGCGAAATGACCTTTCGCCTGCTCTCCGAATTGGATCTCCCGTACCTTGATTATGACCGAACGAAATTGTTGTCGAAGTTGGCAGAGCGTTATTTCCACGGCCATGGGCTGGCCAAGCTTCATGACTTCGCCTGGTGGTCCGGCTTGCCTATCAACGATGTTCGCGAAGGCTTGGCAAATTGTGAGGGTATCCAGGAATTCGCTTATCAGGGTGAAAACTACTGGTTTATTGAAGGGGATGCTCAAAAAACATTCGAACCCTTTGCAGTATTGCTTCCGCCGTTTGATGAATTCCTTTTGGGATATCGGGGCCGCGAATTGGCGTTGGAACCAGCCCATACCAAATTCGTCAACCGCGGTGGGGGCATGTTCAAATCTACATTTCTGATCGACGGGCGGGTCGCCGGGACATGGCGTAAGATCGATCGGAAAGAACATCTCCAGGTGGAGATCCTTCCCTTCGCAACATTAACCTCACACGATAAGGATTTGATCGATCAGGCTGCTCATCGGCTGAGTGAGTTTTACGGCAAACCGGTTGAGGTATGTTTAACCCTTCCCTAAATTGTTAATAATTGTTTTAATGTCAGCTAATATATGTCCTTATACAATGATCTCATGCTGAAAATTCAAAACATCGGCCAGATCGCCATCCCGGTAAGGGATCTGAACAAAGCCATTGCTTTTTATCGCGATAAATTAAAACTGGAATTTCTCTTCCAGGCGCCGCCGGGACTGGCTTTTTTCATATGCGGCGGGGTGCGCCTGATGCTGGAAGAAAGCCCCAAGGAAAAAGCGGGCGAACACAGCGCTGTCATTTACTTTCGTGTTGCGGATATCGAAGGATCATACCGCGAGCTGATTGCTGATAAGATCGATTTTGCGGATCCGCCCCACCTGATCGCGAAAATGCCGGACCATGAGTTGTGGATGGCCTTTTTCCATGACCCATCCGGGAATCTGCTGGCGTTGATGGCTGAATTGCCGCTGAAAGAATAACTGCACGTCATTTCGCTATAGAATTAAGAAAAGAAATTTGTCGCTTCCAAGGAGGGCCTTACCATGGAATTTCCGAAAGTCGGTGTGGCGGCCATCATCATGGCAGATAACCGCCTGTTGCTCATCCGCCGCAAGGGGGCGCACGGCGCGGGGACCTGGGCGGTGCCGGGCGGCCATTTGGAATTTGGTGAGAGCCCTGAGGATTGCGCCATCCGGGAAACCTTGGAGGAGACTGGCCTGGCGGTGCGCAACCCGCACTGCGTTGCCGTGACCAACGACATTTTCAACGAGGAAGATAGGCATTACATCACTATCTGGATGGCGGTGGACTGTCCAGCAGAGCCGCAGGTCATTCCATCCGTTGAGGAGGTGGCGGAGTGGGGATGGTTTTCCTGGAATGCCTTGCCCTCACCCTTGTTCCTCCCGCTGGAAAACCTGATAAACATACGCGACGTGGTGATCAGTGATTTGCCAACCTTCATCCAGCCGACTGGTGTATAGTATAGGTAGATGAAGAACTTTCGATCGGGGGTGAAGTCTCGCTAATCTTATAAAAGATTTAACTCGTCTCTGTCCCTTGTCACTTATAGTGATTAAAAGAAAGGAGTTGTCAGTATGGATTCCATCACCATGCAGGACCTGAAGTTTCTTTCCACTTGTGATTCAAAGAATTGCGTTTCCCTCTTCATGCCCGCCCACCGCGCACGCCCCCAAAGCGAGCAAAACCCCATCCGTCTTAAAAACCTCTTACGTTTGGCTGAAGAACGCCTTGCGGAGCGCGGTTTGTCCAGAAAGGATATCGATCTGGTTATGGAAGCTCCTCGCCGCCTGTTGGGCGATTTCGGCTTTTGGGAGCGGCAAAGCGACGGGCTGGCGGTTTTCTTTTCCCGAGACATTCTGCGCACCTACAGGCTCCCCCTGTCCTTCCCCGAGCTGGTCGTGGTGGCGGACAATTTTCATATCAAACCGCTGCTGCCCATGCTCGTGGATGACGGGCGCTTTTTCTTGTTGACACTCAGCCAGAAGGAAGTCAGGCTCTATGAAGGCAGCCGCCACGAGATCGAGGGAGTTGTTTTCCCCGACGGGCTGTCCACGCTGGAGGATCTCTTCGGCACCGCCGTGTTCGCGAGGGAAACCCAGGTCCGCAGCGCGACCCGCTCCGCGCCATCTCAGGGCGGTTATGGAGTTTTTCATGGGCATGACCCGCAGGAGGATGAGAAGAAGCACCTGTTAAGCTGGATGCACGTGGTGGATGAAGAGATCGCCGGCAAGATCAAGGACAGCAACTCACCGCTGGTGGTGGCCTGCGTGGATTTCCTGTTCCCGTTGTACCAGGAAGCCAATACCTATCATAAACTGGCTGCGGACAACTTGCCCGGTAACCCGGAGGAGATGAGCGTGCCGCAGCTGCATAAAAGCGCCTGGGACTTGGTCAACACTATTTTTAAGAAGGAGCGCCTGGATGCAGCTGCGAGATATGCTGACCTGAGCGCGACCGGCAAGACCACCGACGAGATCGATGAAGCGGTCATGGCGGCTATCCATGGGCGTGTGGATACCCTTTTCGTCGAAGTGGGCATGGAGGTCTGGGGTGATATGGATGAAGAACAGATGAAGGTGATCATCCATCAGCGCCGCGAGTCGTGCGACACGGACCTGACCAACCTGGCGGCTATCCATACCCTGCTCAACGGCGGCAGCGTCTTTCCACTGAGCCCGGTGGAGGGGCGCATCCGCGCGCCTGTCCAGGCAATATTCAGGTATTGAACTTTGAAGCTGGCAAAATCAAAGGTCCGACGGCTTCAATCAGATAAACGCGAAGCATGCTTCGCGTTTATTAATGAATGTGATAAAGTATTTAATTCAACGATAAATGGGCTTTGATAATAAAAATGATCCAAACCTACACCACCACCATCCTGCAGGATGACAAGGTCAACGCCACCGGCATCCCGGTGCCCAAGGAGGTGATCGAGGCGTTCAACTCGGGCAAAAAGCCCAGGGTGAAGGTGACGCTCAATGGCCTCACGTACCGTACCACGGTGGCTGTTTATGGCGAAGTCTTTATGATGCCTTTAAGCCAGGAGCGTCGCGAAGCCGCCGGCGTCAAGGCCGGCGACACTGTGGAGATCATCCTCGAACTGGACACCGAGCCGCGTGTCGTGGAGGTGCCGGCTGACCTGGCGCGGGCGCTGGCAGCCGCGCCCGGCGTGCGCGAAGCCTTCAACCGCACCTCCTATTCCGCGCGCAAGGAGTTCGCACGCCAGGTGGAAAGCGCCAAGGCGCCGGAAACCCGCGCGCGGCGGATCCAGAAGATCGTTGATCAGCTGGATGTAAAATAAAATTCGAAGTTGCTTCTAGGGAAATTCACCGTTTGATCTCTTCTGGTATTCATTATGAAAGCCCCACAGGTTTTCAAAACCTGTGGGGCTTGTATTTTTTGCTTACTTTTCGTCAAACACTTCTACCGAAGACTTTTATTTTGACCGTTCACCAAACCGGTTTAAAAGTAATCTTCTACATCACCTTGAAGGTCAGCGCCGCTACCGAGACAGGCGGGAGCGTCAGCAGCGCCTGACCATCGGTAGACTTGACATCAGTGAAGGGTTTTGAAATAACCAGGTCCGGCTGGTCGTAAGTGTTCTCCGCTTTCAGTCCCGGCCCTGTCACGATCTCCGCCGATTGCAGTGATTCGATCCGCCCGCCCGGGAATTCGATGGTCACCGGCGCTCTCTCGTCCTGGCTGCGGTTGGTCAGGAACACGTGCAGTATTCCATCGCCCAGGATGGCGCTGGTGTCAATATAGTCGACATATCCATACAGTTTGCTCTCGTACCCAGGCCCAGCCACAGCCGGGCGTAGGGACATACCCTCGCGGCGCTTGCTGTACATCATGAAGGGATAGTAAATGGACTGAAGCAGCATATCGTCGCCGCGCGTAATGATGGGTGCAAACACATTGACAAGCATCGACAGGTTGGCGATCTTGACTACATCCGCGCGGCGGATGAAGCAGTTCAAGAAACCCGCGATCACTAATGCATCTTCCTGATTGAAGGGCTCTTCCAGAAGGTGCGGGGCAAATTGGCCGCGACCGTCCTTGTGCTCAGCCTTGCGCGCGCGGTACCAGATGTTGTACTCATCGTAGCATAGGTAGTGGCGTTTGCGGCTGCGGGAGAGCGCCTGGACATAGCGGCAGACCGCGTCCATCTCCTCGATCTGCTGGGTGATGGCGTTGGTTACGGCGAAGAAGTCCGCGGCGTTGCTGTCGTCATTGCGCACGTAGCGGTGCACGCTCAGATAATCAGCGAAAGGTCCGATGTATTCCAGGACCTCTCGGTCCCAGCCCGCATAAGTGGGCAAATCCACCTTGCAGGAGCCGCAGGCGATGGTCTCAATGGAAGGGTCAACATCCTTCATCATCTTGGCGGCCTGCTGCGCTCGGAGTGCGTAATCGCGCGCGGGCACGTGTCCGTGCTGCCAGATCGCGTCCATCTCGTTGCCCAGGCACCACAGCTTTACGCCGTAAGGGTCTTTATGCCCGTTGGCGGCGCGCAAGTCCGCGTATTTCGTACCAATAGGGCTGTTGCAGTATTCCACCCAGTTGCGCGCTTCCTCGGGGGTGCCGGTGCCCAGGTTGGCTGCGATCATCGTCGGCCAGTTCATCTTCTCGGCCAGCTTCATAAATTCATCCGTACCGAACTGGTTGGGTTCGATCGACTGCCAGGCTAATTCACGCACCGTTGGGCGCTTGTCCTTGGGACCGATGCCGTCCATCCAGTGGTAATTGGAGACAAAGTTTCCGCCCGGGTAACGCACGACGCTCATGTCCATGTCTTTTAGCGCGGCCAATATATCCTTGCGAAATCCGTCCTCGTCCGCATGCTTGCTCTGAGGATTGTAGACGCCATCGTAGATCTGGCGCCCGACATGCTCGATGAAACCGCCGAAGATGCGTGGGTCCACCTCCGCGATTTGATATTCCTTATGGTAGATGACGCGCGTATGTTCCATTGATACAATCCTTTATGTGAAATAGACTGCGAATTTTAGAGACTGCTGAGATTATTCCTGCTGGGTGGTACTTAACTAACGGTCGCATAAGTATATGAAAAATTTCAACCTTTGTAAATGATTATCCATTCAAAGGATTGTTTTTTTCATTCCTGATGCTATCCTTGATTAAGGAAATGGATGTGAAAGGGATCTATCATGCGGTACAAAGTTCACCAATTGGATGTGAAAGAGGGCGATGCCCAAAAACAATTGGAGGGTTATTTGAATCTTCTAATAGGCAAGGTCATTTTGACCGATAATATGGGTAGGAAAAAAACATGCAAATTAAAAATCTAAAACCCATCCTCTCGCGCCAGTTCGGCGCGGCGCTGGATATGTTCGAAAAACAGCTCATTAACTGCCCGGATGAACTCTGGTCACAACCGCTGTGGCAGAATCCCTCCACCGACCCGGGGTTTTCAGACTTTTGGTATATCGCCTACCACACCCTGTTTTTCCTCGACCTGTATCTGTTCGGTACCTATGAAGGATTCAAACCGCCCGAACCCTTCACACTGGATGAACTGGACCCGGCCGGCATGCTGCCTGACCGCGTTTATTCGCGGGAGGAACTGCTGGATTATATTCATTATTGCCGGAAGAAAGGCGAGTCCTATATTGAGAGATTGAGCGAACAACGAGCGCTGGAGATCTGCCATCTGACCTGGGGCGATCCGCCTTATCTGGAACTGCTGATCGACAACCTTCGGCATGTCCAGGAGCACACTGCCCAACTAAGCCTCTTTCTTGGGCAGCATGGCATTAAAGGAAAATGGGTGTCTCAATCAATACAAGGATAAAAATACAATAACAAAAAACACAGTATAAAATTGGATATGGGTATCCAATTTCAATTCATCGATATTTAGTCAAGGCGGGAGGGTTTCAGCTTTAATGAGTGAAAAAACAATTTTCAAAGATTATCTCAAATGCCTGCATGAAACTGCACAGCAGGGAGATGCGCGTGAGGAAAGTTTTTATGCCGACCTGTCGCAGATGCTGGAAGCGATCGCATCCGAGAAGGGAAAACCAGAGGTCAAAGTTACCACTCTGCCCAAAGCCACCGACGCCGGCAACCCGGATTTCCGCCTGTGGAACGGCCCGGATCGGATTGTCGGGTATATCGAAGCCAAGCCGCCCACGATGGACAATTTGGATATACTGGAACGCACCGAACAGATCAAGCGCTACCGCGATACCTTCCCCAATTTCATCCTGACCAATTTTCTGGATTTCCGCCTTTACCGCGAAGGGCAGTTTGTGATGAGCGTGCGCATCGCACAACCGGTGGTGCTCAATGCTCTACGAGTAACTCCTCCGCTGCAGAAAGAGGATGAACTTTCATCACTGATGGAGCGTTTTCTGGATTTCTCCCTGCCGAGAACATTCACCGCTGAGTCGCTCGCTATCGAACTAGCCAAGCGCACGCGCTTCCTTAAGGATGTGGTGGCGCAGGAGATGAGCGCGGAGAACGGGCAAGGACCACTAAATGGATTTTTTTGGGCTTTCCAAACCTATCTGATCGGTTCTCTGGATGAGGATAACTTTGCTGACCTTTTCGCGCAAACCATCACTTACGGTTTGTTTGCCGCGCGCGTGCGCGCGGAAGGTGAATTCAACCGCCAGATGGCTTTCAACCATATCCCGCACACCATTGGGGTGCTGCGCGATCTTTTCCGCTACATCTCCCTGGGTGATCCCTCCGATCAGCTGGCCTGGTGCGTGGAGGATATTGCCGAAGTACTGGCAGCGGCTGACGCACCCGGCATTCTGAGCGCCTACTACCGCCAGGGCAGGGGCAGCGACCCAATTGTGCATTTCTATGAGACCTTCCTGGCGAAATATGACCCGGCTGAGCGCGAACGGCGCGGCGTGTATTACACACCCGAACCTGTGGTGGGTTATATCGTGCGCTCGCTGCATGAGATCCTCAAATCGCACTTTGGCAAACCGGACGGCCTGGCTGATAGCGGTGTGACCCTGCTTGACCCGGCGGCTGGCACCATGACCTTCATAGCCAAAGCAGCCCAATTGGCGGTCGAGGAGTTCACCGCCAAATATGGGGGCGGGGGGCGGGAGGAATTCATCCGTAACCACATTCTCAAGGATTTTTACGCCTTTGAACTGATGATGGCGCCTTATGCGGTAGGGCATTTGAAAATGGGCTTTTTCCTGGAAGAGCTCGGCCATCGTCTGACTGAAGACGAACGCATGCCTTTCTACCTCACCAATACCTTGGAGATTGAGGAATTGGACCAAAGTCAGCTGCCCGGACTGTCAGCTCTGGCTGAGGAATCACATTTGGCCGGTGAAGTAAAAAAGAACACGCCGATTTTGGTTATTTTGGGCAATCCTCCTTATTTTGGTGAATCGAGCAATAAAGGTGAATGGATCATAGGACTTATCGATGAATACAAGAAAGTTGATGGTCATCCATTAGGTGAAAGAAACATCAAGTGGCTGCAGGATGATTACGTCAAGTTTCTGAGGTTTGCCCAATGGAAGATCGAGCAGGCTGGGCGGGGTGTGGTGGGCATGATCACCAATCACGGTTATTTGGACAATCCTACCTTTCGTGGCATGCGCCAGTCATTGATGAAAACCTATGATGAAATCTTCATTTTTAACTTACATGGAAATTCACTGAAAAAAGAAACCTGTCCGGATGGAAGTCCAGACCAAAATGTATTTGACATCCGTCAGGGAGTGTCCATTTCCTTTTTTATTAAGACAAGTAAAACTTCAAATGATAAGTGTTGCGTTCATCAGTCCGACTTGTTTGGCCTTAGGGATGAAAAAAATAACTGGCTGAATACCCACACATTTGCCAACATGAAATGGGAAACGCTGGAACCTGCCAAGCCTTCTTATCCTTTTATATCTGTTGACCGCTCTTTATTTACTTTTTACCAGCAATTCATCCCGGCGAATGAAATCTTTCCGGTTAATAGCGTTGGAATAGTAACAGCCCGTGACAAATTGACCATTCATTTTACGGAAGAGGAAGCTTGGCATACAGCGAATACCTTTGCTCGAATGGATCCGGAATTGGCACGGACAGCCTTTAATTTGGGAAAGGATGTACAAGATTGGAAGGTTACGTTAGCACAGAAGGATTTGCTGGGAACTGGTCTTGATCGTGGGAATATTGTGCCGATCCTTTACCGACCATTTGATGTGCGTTATACCTATTACACAGGAAACTCCAGAGGTATTCATTGTAGGCCGAGGTCTGAGGTGATGGATAATATGATTGGGTCGGATAATATTGCATTGCTTTCTGCTCGATCCAATAAATCTCTTTTTATGGATCATTTTTTCTGCTCGAAGTCAATTGTCGAAGCAAAATGTGGAGAGTCAACTGTCCAGTCGTACACATTCCCTTTGTATTTATATCCTTCAAAAAGAAATAATGATTTATTTTCTCAACTCGAACCTCAAATTCGTCAGCCAAATTTTTCAAAATTCATATTGGATAAATTACCGCAAATAATTAAACATAATGTATCACCTGAAGAGATCTTTTATTACATATATGCTTGTTTTTACTCAACCATTTATAGAAATAAATATGCAGATTTTTTACGAACTGATTTTCCACGAGTACCGATAACCAACAATCTTTCATCATTTTCTTTATTGGAAAATCTAGGTAAACGACTGGTTAATTTGCACTTATTGAATTCTCTTGAAATTAACCCGCCTGATTGCCGATTTCAAGTTGCGGGCAGTAACGGTGTGGAGAGTGGAGGCAGCGGTCTGCGCTATCAAGCTGAAAACGCTCGCGTTTATATCAACGCTGATCAATATTTTGCGCCGGTCCCGCCCGAGGTGTGGGAGTACCAGATCGGGGGCTACCAGGTTTGCGATAAGTGGCTCAAAGACCGCCGCGGGCGGCGGCTTTCCCTGGAGGAGATCCAGACCTACTGCCGCATCGTGACTGCCATTGGAAAGACCATTGAGATCCAGCAGGAAATTGACGAACTCTACCCCCGGGTGGAGGAATCTCTGATCGATTTCTCAAAAGGAAAATAATCTTAGGAGGACTTGTGGCAACTGAAATCAGATCATGGCAGATCAAGGATGGACAGCTGCATCCGGTTTCAAATTCACTCATTGAAACTGGACGAAGGGAAAAAGAAGATCTGGAAAAATGGATAAAAACCAATCCGGCAATCCTAGGGGAAGATATTGCGATAATCGGCGAACAGGAACAAACCAGTTCAGGCCCGGTTGATTTTCTTGGAGTTGACAGCAGCGGGAATATTGTTATTGTTGAGTTAAAAAGAGATAAATTGCCAAGGGATGCTCTGGCGCAGGCGATCGATTATGCATCGGATATCGCGGACTGGCCATTGGAGAAGTTCCAGGAGATTTGCCAGAGATTTACCGGCACATCTTTTGATGAATTTTTTCAGCAGCGCTTTGAAGAAATTCCTTTGGAAGATTTGGCAATTAATCAGGTTCAACGGGTTCTTTTGGTTGGATTTGGCATCGAAGAATCATTGAGTCGAATGATTGAATGGTTATCCGACAAGTATAGTATTGGGATCAATGCTATTTTATTGAATTATGTGAGGACAAGCAGCGGGGATGAAGTGCTTTCACGGACAGTCATTATTCCGGAGGAACTCGAAAAGCAAAAAGCCAATAAAAGGAAATTTATTGTTCGCATGTCTGATGAACCAAGTAATTATGATCCTCCTGAGTTGGAGAAACGGCTGGCAGAATATTTATCAAAAAACTTATATTCCGCTCAAAGGATCAAAGATCACTTTTTACCCATCCTTATTGAAAAAGATGGAACGATGACCAGATCACAGCTTCTTAAAGAATTTGTAAAACGAGGTGCTGCTGAAAACGAGAGTCAGGCAGGATATTACATGTCTTTAATTTCAAATCAATTAGGACATGAATGGAAAGGATTCCTAAGGCAGGTGATTTCTTATGGTACTCCAAATCAACCATGGGAAAAAGACAATTTCAAGATCCGTGAAGGATATGAAGAGTTAGTCAAAAAAGTATTAGCAGGATTTGAATAGTCTTTTTTATGCCTAAGAAATTCATATTTTCTGAATATAAAATTCATTAGCCACTATCTTTCTTATGAAAGAAAATACGACCAAGAATAAGAACATCCTCATTCTGACATCCGATGCGGGCTTCGGCCACCGCAGCGCAGCTAACGCGATCCAGGCTGCGCTTCATCAGAAATACGGCGATCAGTGCCAGGCAGTGATCGTCAACCCCTTGGACGACCCGCGCACGCCGGCTTTCCTGCGCGATTCCGAAGAGGATTACACCCGCCTGGTGCGCAGCGCGCCGGACCTTTACAGTTTCGGTTATAAAGCCAGCGATGCCGAGATCCCCAGCACCATCATTGAAAGCGCGCTGACCCTGGCGCTCTATGAGGTTTTAGGCGAATTGGTGCGCGAGCATCAGCCGGACGTGATCGTCTCCACTTATCCTATGTACCAGGCGCCATTGGTGGCGTATTTCGGCCTGAACGAGGTTTGCGTGCCGCTGATCGTGGTGGTGACCGACCTGGTTACTGTGCACCGCATCTGGTTTGAGCCGGATGTGCAGATGTGCCTGGTCCCTACCGAGACTGTGAAAAAACTGGCAACAAAGAACGGTGTGAGCGAAGAAAAGATCCGTATCACCGGTATTCCAGTTTCGCCGCGCCTGGCGGATAATACCCGCAGCAAGGAAGACATTCGTGTGGGCCTGGGCTGGGATCCTTACCTGACAACCTTTCTGGCTGTGGGCAGTCAGCGAGTGGACCGCATGGTAGATACCCTGAACGTCATCAATCATTTCGGCCTCCCCATGCAGATGGCGGCCACGGCTGGTCGGGACAAGGACTTGCTGGATAAACTCAATGCCATCGAATGGCACATCCCTTTCCATGCCTATGGGTATGTGGATAATATGCCCGATATGATGCTGGCGGCGGACGCTATCATCAGTAAGGCAGGCGGACTGGTGGTGACCGAGTCGCTGGCTTGCGGTCTGCCCATCATGCTGATCGATGCCATCCCCGGACAAGAGGAGGGAAATCGTGACTTTGTGCTGCAGCACGGCGCCGGCGTGTATGTGGTGAAGCCCATGCAGGTGCTGGAGGTGCTTGCCCATTGGATGCGCGAGGATGGGCGCGGGCTGAGGGCGGCGGCGGAGAATGCCCGCCGGGTTGGGCGACCCAATGCGGCCATGGAGGTTGCAGAGATTGTCTGGCAAGCCGCATCACAAGGAGCAGGAAGCGAAAATCCGATCTCTGACCTTCGGCGCACACGGCTGATTGATCTGCTGACGCGCAACCAGATTAAGTGGGATAAGAAATCTAAACCTAAAAAAACATAGATTTTCATTTTATCGGGCGATATAAAAAAATTTTTCTCTCCGGGCGAGAGACTTTTGTCGTAGACAAGTTCGGGTTGAATACTTAGAATGAAGACAAGAAACTGGAGGTAAAAAATGTCTACGATTACACAACCATTACGCGACGAACACAAAGAGCTTTTCCCGCAGGTGGAATTGTTGCGCCAGGCGGGCGAGATAGTGGTAGAAGGTCCGGTGAAGGAAGATCTGCACCGGCTGGCGGGTGATGCCCATGAATTCCTGGCGCGCCATCTCATCCCGCACGCGCAGGCGGAGGACCGGGCGCTCTATCCGGTGGTGCAGCGGGTGATGAGTGCCCCGCAGGCGACCGCCACCATGAGCCGCGACCATCAGGAAGTGGGCGACCTGACCGCTCAATTGAAAGCTCTGCTTCCGGCGCTGGAGCAGGGTTCGCTTAGCGCGGGCCAGGCCAATGATCTGCGACGGACGCTTTTTGGGCTGTACAGTCTGGTCAAGGTCCACTTCGCCAAAGAGGAAGAGATCTATCTGCCGCTGCTGGATGCCAGTCTCACTCAGGCGGAAGCCAGTGAAATGTTCGAAAAAATGGAAGCTGCCGCGGGAGAAGCCAAACGCCACGCTGCATAAAAGGCCAAAAATAAAGCGCAGGCAGTTCACCGATGGCCTGCGCTTTCCTTACTTAATCTCCCCAATATTCGCGGATGTCTGTAAAGTCTTCTAAATTAAATTTCAGAAGGGCATGTATAGGGTTTGAACCCTGTGGCATGTTAAGCCTTAAGTCTGGCGATGCCTTCTTTCAAGTGATGAATCAGATAATCTAGCTGTTCGCGGCTTATTCGCTGATCGCAGGTAAGCGTCAGCATACGTCCAGCCATGTCGTAAGTATCCTGAAGGCTGGCAAGGCGCGCGTCATGCTGGATCTCCTGCCAGTGAATAAACAAGCCGATACTATTATTCCCCAGGTACTCATACAGGCTATCTCGCGGCACAGCATTGATATAAATCGGAAGTCCGAGGGGAGATGCATCTCTTGCAAGGATCGGGAACAGCGGTTTGATCTCGGGAATATCCAAAACATATTTGAGTAAATATTCATAATTTTCTCTTCGCTTGCGGCTCATTCCCCGCCAGTCCTGGCGCTCAATCGACTCCCGTTCCTCCTGATCGCCCGCTATTGCATAATCCTCATCATAAAATCTCTCTGCCCGCGCATGCAGCGCTACCAGGCGGCGGTAACTGCCCTGGCCTTCCAGCTGGTATTTGCGCAGCTCGCGGCGGTATGCGCGAATGAGGGGCAGTCTTCGATTGGGGCTGTGATCGCTGCTTCGGATATATGGTTGAATATCCAGCTTGGTATAAAGATAACCTCCGTCAAAGGGCGCCAGTTTTCGCAAACTGTTGAACGTGAAATCGCCGATCATATCGTCCCGGAACCCCGCCTGGGCGTTATCTTCCACAAGTAGTTTCCCGCTGTTCTGGATATCTTTCAATACAGCTTGTGTTTGCGGAGGCTGGGGAAATCCGAAATAGTTGATGAAATAGAGCGCCTGGGTATTTTTCGCTTTTTCATTAAGATCGGGTAGATCAATGGAGAGATCCTGGTTGACGTGGAAAAAATCCCATGGCAAACCGTGCTGCTGAAAAACGTCAAGAATGGATGGGCACAGATACGCGGGCAGCAGGATGCGCTGGATGCCATGCTCGATCAAGTACCGCGAGATCACAGACAGGCAGGCTCTGCCGCCATTGAGAAAATGCGCATTCTCAATTGATAAGACAGGTTTATCTAACTGCCAATCCGGGTCATCATAAAATTCTCCACCGACAAACAGGCTCATTGATTCAATTTCCATCTGGCGCATTGATTATATTCGTCCTTATCTTGACGTCTCGAATTTAGACCAATCGGGCATGTGAGTGAAATTTCTTATTGATCATTTTTGCGTATAATATCAACATCGCAACCCTGAAGCGTATCGCTTCGGGGTTTTTCTTTTTGGAGGTGGAAAATGAAGGAAATGAAGTACACAAGTAGGGAGCTCAAACTAAGCGCGGCAGTCTACGCGACCAGCCAAAAGTTGGTTGATTATGTAGTTGAGCACGGTACGCTTCCGAAGGTGATTCCGGTGAATGGCTTCCCTATTGCGATGAAAAAGATCATTGAATGGCGCGGGACAGACCTGGAGTTGACCGATAGGGAAAAGCTGGTCTATGACGCCATCCTGGCCAGCGGGCGATTGCCTGGCGGAGCGGTCAACCTGGTGGAGGATCACCCTGAAGATCTCCTGTAGTGTTCTTGTTCCAAACAGGCCCAATGATTCCCAAGACCAAGGCGGATTGGCTGATCACCCAGCTGCCCTGATCGTTTTGCTTGTCCCTTTTATACGAATTTCTCGAATTAATAATAAACACTTTGATTTACCCGCTCAACCAGCGGCTACAATCAGAAAGGTTATTTATGCATGTGATGAGTATGAATAAAACATTGGAAGATTTTCATCACCAAGTGGAAGAACAAGTGCTGATCCAGGCGGCCAGGGATGATCCGCAGGCATTCGGAAAGCTCTACCAGCGGTACATCCATCAGATTGTCCGTTATCTGTACAGCCGGCTGGGGAACACCCGGGATGCTGAAGATGTGGCTGCGCAGACATTCATGGCGGCTTTCGAGGCGTTCGGCAGCTTCAAGCGGGAAAAGTATTTCTCGTCCTGGCTATTCACGATCGCCCGCAACAAGTCGGTGGATCATTACCGCAAAAGCCGTCCGGTTGTGCCGTTGGACGAATCCATATTGATCTCATCCTACGACGCGCCGGAGAAATTCCTGGAACGGTCTGATGAATTGAATGAGATCGCGCGCTTGATCCGCGAATTGCCTGATGACGAACAGGAATTGATGCGTTTGCGATTTGTCGCGGAGTTAAGTTTTCCGGAAATGGCCGCCTTGCTTCACCGGCGGACGGGGGCGGTAAAAAAGACAGTGTATCGTATTTTGGCAAGGATCAAGGCACAGATGGAGGTTGGAGATGAATAACTGGATTCCATCACCTGAATTTGAAGAGAAAGTTAAAAAGTCGTATCAAATTCCCGAAGTACGAGAGGAATTTATTCAAGCTCTGCAATTACGGTTGGATGCTCAGCAACCATCAAAACAGGTGCAGAGTAACACAAGGAGAAGACTGAGCCCGGCTTGGTTGGTCGCTGTGTTCCTGCTGGCGTTCTCCCTTTTGATCACCCTGGTGGTGGGACCTCAAGAGGTCTGGGCTGCCATTGGGCGGTTGTTCGGATACATTCCCGGCGTGGGTATCGTGGATGATGATCAGGAATTCCGTGTGCTGGCCGAACCGGCAAGTATCACTCGTGACGGAATTACTCTTTCAGTCAATAGCGCATTTCTGTCAGAATCACGAACCCAGATAGACTATGGAATTTCCGGAGTGCCGCTTTCTGCCTACCCCCGAGACGAATCTGTTTCCGGTTGTATTAAGTCCGCGTTCCTGCGTCTTCCGGATGGGACCAGGCTGGAATCAGAAGCGCCTGTCCCCGTTGAGGTAAATGAAGCGACTTTTGTTTTACCTTGCATTTTCAATACTTTGCCAGGTACCGTTCCAATTGAATGGGAGATCCCTCTGCGTTTTATCGCGCCTCCGCCAGAAATAACTGTGCTGCCGGTGACGGATGTTGTCCCTCCCGCGTCTGACCAGGCAGTAAGTGTAGCCATTGAAAAAGTCATCAAGACAGATAGCGGCTACATCCTCATCGGAGCGGTGCGTTCCAGTCTTGACGAAAATCAATCAATCTCGATCACCGGCATGCCTGTGCTTCGCGATGCCAGCGGCAGCAAGGTCCCCTATTCATTCCCGGAGGATATTAACGAATATGAAGCCCTGGTACTGGATAAGGGCGATCAACCGTTCTCGTTCCAGTTTAAGGCTGCCGGGATCGATTTCCCGCTCACGATTGAGATTCCAGGGAAAATCATCACCCCCGCTGTATCGGATGCAGTGGCAGAGATAGTCTTCGATGCCGGCTCGAATCCTCAACCGGGCCAGGAATGGACGCTGGATCAAAAGATCGAATTGGCTGGGCACACATTCACTTTGGCTACGATCACCGTTGATTCCAGGAATGGCTTTGGTTTCCGTTTCGAGACAAGTGGAGATCTTGCCGGTGTAAATGTGAAAATTGGCGGCCATACCCCGGTTGGCGGCGGAGGCGGGGGAGATAATCAAAGGATGATAAACCAGAGCCTTGCATTTGCGGAACTGCCGAAAGGAAAATTGAAAATCATTTTCTCTGATCTGATGTTGGCCAGCGAGACCCAATTCTGGCAGGGTAAGTGGTCGCCGGAAAATCCATTGGATCAATGGCCTGCCGATGCGCTTTCATCAGATTCGGTTTGCTTGAACGCTGATTCTTTTGGTCAGCTGCAAGCAGCAAATGAAAGCCTGAATGGCCGTGCGCTGCTGACCGAACTCAATCCTGAAATCAACCAGGTGATCGCAAGTCTGGATGGCAGCCGGCGGCAGGTGCTGGTCCCGCGCGGCAGCCGCGGCGTTTTTTCGCCAGACGGTCAAAAAGTGGCATACACGGGTGACCATGGCATCGTCATATTGGACTTGACTACGCAAAAGTCCACTAAACTTCAAATCACAGCAGGGCGTGACCTGCGTTGGTCCCCGGATGGCAACCAGATCGCGTATGTTACAGCTGGTGATGCCGACGGCATATTCATTACTTCAGTTATGGGCGGCTCGATACTGAAACAGCTGTCCAATCTGGGGTATGAATCGTTAGCTGGATGGTCGCCGGATGGCTCACTGGTTTACTATGCCCTTCCCAGTGCAACGGGAGATGGCTTCCTGCTCCGTTCGGTGGATGTGGTGACCGGGGTCACAGGCGACCTGTTTGTTTTGGAAAACTCATCCAGAAAAGCGCCGATGCCGGCGGTCTCACCGGATGGAAAGTGGATCGCGTATCGAGCCAGCGACAACAGCAGCCTTTATATCAAAGGTATGGATGGCAGTCCCGCGCGACTGCTGCTGGACAATCCGGCGATCGCCGTCAATGGACTGGCCTGGGACAAGGGCGGCAAGTTGCTCGGCATAAGTCTGATCACAGATAGTGAGCAGGATGGGGAAGTGATCCTGCTGCAGCCTGAAAATTGCGAGGTATACCGGCTGAATTTGCGGGGTATACTGGATGGGATCGATATCCCATAATCAAATATGGCTATTGGAGACCAAGAGGAAGTTTTTCATTATTGGAGCGCTGGAATTTCCAGCGCTCCAAATTCCAATAACTAAAACTTCAATATTCCCCCCTGTTTCCCTGAACGATGCTCGCAATATAAACGATCATCGGCAGAACTACGGCAGCAACCAACCAGTACCAGCGGATATCCGCTGTAAGGATAGGCAATGAACCATTGGACGAAACCGATTCCCACATCAATAAACCATATATGATCGCCATGGATGTCCAAAAACCACGCTGTCCGGCTTTGTTTTTAATCGCGGTCATTCGTTCATCAGATTCCGCGATAACCATTCGCTGCGCGGTCTGGGGTCTTTTAGCTGCGTTGTAATATCGCAGCCAGGCGCTGAGGCTTAAGCCAAGAAGCAGAATGCCCATTCCTGTGATCAACCGTGGGTCGATTCCCAAAGGGATTTCAGTGAGTTCCAAAGCAACTCCCACCCCTGTGCAGGTGATCCCTGAGATGAGGAAAAGCCAGGCATACATTTTCTGTTGGTATTTATATTTTTCAATCGTTTTCATTTTTTCTCCTCTTCGTTAAATAGAAATAGATCTTCAATACTTACATCAAACTCACGTGCTAGCCGGTGGGCTAGCAGGATGGATGGGTTATATCGGCCGTGCTCAAGCGAAATAATGGTCTGCCGCGAAACCTCAACGCGATCAGCCAAATCTTGCTGCGTCAACCCTTGCCGTACTCGGAATTCTTCCAATTTATTTTCCATATTTCACCTATGTCAAGCGCGCTTTACATTTAGTATAAGACAAATTCTTATAAATGTCAAGCACACTTTACATTCACTTTTGATTTATTCAAATAAAGGATGTGTTGGCAGCAAAATTTAACAATCGTTGAATGGCATAAAATCCAGTATTTCAATTACTTGCCGTTATAAGGTATTTCGCAGGAAAATATTAATAATCTCCAACGATATGATTATTAGTAATTACTGGAAGGGGTTATTCATGTTCTTTATCATGGCCCTTTATAATTTTTTAGCTTCCATTTCCCTGCTTTGGCTGGTTGCAAAAAATCCACGCTATATGATGCAGGACTACCCGCCGGAGATCACCGCGGATATTCCCGAGCGGACGGCAGAAGAGAAACAGGCAGCCATGCGTTATGGGCTGCCTTTTCTTTTAATTCTCGGTGGATTTCCCTTATTCATCGGCCTGGTATTCAAATTCATCGGGTCCGTGGGTTTTATCGAGCTATGGTTGAGGATTTTTATCCTGATGTTCTCCTTCAACCTGGTGGATCTGGTCATCCTGGATTGGATCATCTTTTGCTGGCTGACACCCAGTTTCATGGTGTTGCCGGGCACGGAAGGGCATCCGGGATATAAAAATTATCGCTTTCATTTCATCGGTTTTCTCAAGGGGATGCTCTTCGTAATTGTCGGTTCATTCATCTTTTCCGGATTGATCGAAGGGATTTTCCTCCTGTCGTCGCAATTTCGTTAATTATTCCACTCCAGTGGGTTTGAATGCCCATGAAAAATCTTCTCCGTCCAATGGATCTCTCGAAAAAATATCCGCCATCAGCGCCTTGCGCTTGCGAAGTGTGCCGTTTGTATTGCCGCAGGCCCGGCTGGTGGAGCGTTCGTGAAGCCAGACTAGTATTCAATCATGGGCTTAGGCTGCGCATGATGCTTGAGATCGCCCCAGATCGTTCTTTCGGCGTGCTTTCGCCTGCGTTCCGAGGTAATGAGGGAAAAATCGTCACCAATGCCTATGCTGAAAATCACTGTTACATTCTTTACCAGCGGTCTTTATGAACTTTTCGGTACCAGCTTTCAACCGCTCGAGTGCCGATTCTGCCACTATGAGCGTAACGGCAAGGGTGCTGATTGTCATTTGGCCATTGAGAATGATTGGAGGTCGGCGGAAGGGCGCCTGCTGGTTCGGCAATGGTGCCGCGGAATGGCCATTTGGGATTTTCTGGAGGTATTCGGATTGATTGCGCTAAAGAATTAATTTTCGCGTACGCCTGAATTCAAATTGAATGCCCATAGAGGGAATTCTTGAATGGATATTGTTGTATTTTTGTAAATTATTGATGAAATGTTAATCCGGTAATTTTTTTAAACCAATTAGAATGAATACCAGAGAAATGATCGAATCAATCTATGCGTGAATCTGGGGGGATAGGTCATTGAAAGGAGTTTTTAATGGATGCAAGAAAAAACCATGATCAAGAAGAAAAAAAACCCATTAGCCATAAGAATCATGAAACCAACACAGGGCATGAATATCATCAAATGCATGAGGACCACCATGATCACGAGATGCCCGAGGGGCACGAACATCATAAATTAAACCAGGACCATCATACCCAAGAGACTCATGGATCTCATGAGGGACATGCAATTCACACAGGACATGAAAGCCGCGAGATCCATGCTGGCCACAAAGAACATGAAGCGCATGAAGGCCACACGGGGGGCCAGGAAGGTAAAGGGCACGATCACGCCGCGCATACCGACCACAGCGGACATGAAGAGATGTTTCGCAGGAAATTCTGGGTTTCTTTGGTACTCTCCATTCCTGTCCTGCTCTACAGTGAGGGTCTTCAGGAGCTGATTGGCTTTGCTTTGCCGGAATTTCCCTTCAGCCGTTGGATCGCGCCGTTATTCTCGATCATCGTTTTTATTTATGGGGGTATTCCGTTTATCCAGATGGCGATTCCGGAAATAAAAAACCGCCAACCCGGTATGATGACCTTGATCTCACTAGCGATTTCTGTGGCGTTCGTTTACAGCGCAGCCGCATTATTCTTGCCGGGGCAGATGGATTTCTTTTGGGAGCTGGTTACATTGATCGACATTATGCTGCTGGGTCACTGGATCGAGATGCGCAGTGTGCGCCAGGCATCAGGAGCGTTAAATGAACTGGCAAAATTAATGCCGGATGAAGCGGAGCGAATAGCAGACGCTGGCGGGACGGAAAAGGTGCCGGTCAGCCGGTTGAGGAATGACGATCTGGTCCTGGTCCGTCCAGGGGCCAGTATCCCGGCGGATGGAGTGGTGGCGGAAGGGGAATCAGCCGTCAATGAAGCCATGATCACTGGCGAATCCAGGCCGGTGGATAAAAAGGAGGGTGACCAGGTGATCGGCGGCTCAATTAATGGTGATGGCAGCCTGCGCGTGCGGGTGACTGCTACCGGGGATGCGACCGCGTTGGCGGGCATCATGCGCCTGGTCGAACAGGCGCAAATGTCCAAGAGCCGTACCCAGATCCTTGCAGATAAGGCGGCGGGCTGGCTTTTCTATATCGCCTTGGGTGTTGCAGCGATGACTGCTGCTGCCTGGATCATTGCACGCGGTTTTGACCTGTTTGTCATCGAACGCGTTGCGACAGTACTGGTGATCGCTTGCCCGCATGCTCTGGGGTTGGCTGTACCATTGGTGGTGGCTATCACAACCGCGATGGGCGCTTCCAACGGTATCCTCATCCGTGACCGGCTGGCTTTGGAGAAAATCAGGGAGGTGGATATGGTCCTTTTTGACAAGACCGGAACGCTGACTGAAGGGCGCTTTGGAGTAACCGGTATTGCGGTGATTGAAAACGTTAATGAAGAAGAAGCCCTGGCGCTGGCAGCCGCCGTGGAGGGGGACTCGGAACACACCATTGCTCGTGCGTTTCGCGCATCGGCCGAAGAGCGCGGCCTTACCCTTCCAAAGGTGAATGGTTTTGAAGCGATAAAGGGCAGGGGTGTGGTTGCGGAAAGCCAGGGGCGTAAATATTACGTGGGCGGACCCAGGTTGTTGGAAAGCCTGGCGTTAAATCTGCCGGAAAAGCTGGCTGAGTTTGAGAAAATATCCAGCGGAAAAAGCCAAAGTGTTGTGCATCTAGTCCATACAGACAAAAATGATAAAAATCCCAAATTGATGGCTTCCTTCGCTCTGGCAGATGTCATCCGGACTGAAAGCAGCGAAGCAATAACGAAATTGCGGGGAATGGGTATCGAAGTTGCCATGCTGACTGGTGATAGCCAGGCTGTGGCTGAATCGGTTGCACAGGAGCTCGGTATCAGCACTTGGTTCGCTGAAGTCCTGCCGGAAGATAAAGATTCAAAAGTGACCGAACTGCAGCAAAAGGGTTTTAAGGTCGCTATGGTGGGTGACGGCGTTAATGATGCACCCGCTTTGGTCCGGGCGGATGTCGGCATTGCCATTGGCAGCGGAACGGATGTGGCGGTTGAATCAGCTGGGATTATTCTGGTGAAGAATAATCCGCTGGATATCGTCAAGATTTTCTCGCTTAGCAGAGCCAGCTATCGCAAGATGATCCAAAATCTGTTCTGGGCGGCTGGTTACAATATCTTCGCCCTGCCGTTGGCGGCGGGTGTGCTTGCATCACAGGGTATCCTGCTTTCCCCGGCGGTGGGCGCGCTGCTTATGTCACTCAGTACGGTCATCGTTGCCATCAACGCCCAACTCCTGCGCAGAATTGATTTGCAATCCGTTTAACTCTTATAGAGGATGTGAGTGATTGGAGATTGACGGCTAAGGCTTCAAATGAGGAAGCCAGCCGGTTTTGGAAAGTTGACATCTCAGTGATATTGCTGGCATAGGATTTGTAAGCGGTTTGCGAAAGATTTAAATTGATCTATTTGCCCGCCTGATCCTCCAGGTGGTCAACCAGCAGGTATAATCCTTCAAATTCACTTTAGGAGGCGTAGCATGCCCCATAAGATCACTCTGGTCACCGACAGCACTTGCGACATCCCTGCCGATTGGCTTAAAAAATACGAGATCACCGTCGTGCCGATGACGGTCATCTTCGGCGACGAACCTTTCTTGGATGGGCGCGATATTACCCCGGTCGAATTCTATGAAAAATTGCTCACTGATCCCCGCCACCCAACCACCTCCCAACCCACGCCGGCGGATTTTGTGGAAGCTTACAAAAAAGCCACGTCAAGCGGCGCGGATGAGGTGCTGGCCATCCTGATCTCCAGCCAGATGAGCGGCACCTATGCTTCCGCTGTGCAGGCAGTCGAAATGTTCGATAAGCCCGTACATATTGTCGACAGCCGCAGCAATTCCATGGGCCTCGGCTGGCAGGTGATTGCGGCTGCCCGTGCACGCGAAAACGGCGGTGATTTGCAGGCCATGCTGGATGCCGCCGAGCATGTACGCGGTAGGGCGGCATACTATATTGCGCTTGATACCATAGAATTCCTGGCCAAGGGCGGACGCATCGGCGGCGCGGTCAAATTTTTGGATTCTGTGTTAAAAATCAAACCTTTGGTGTTCGTCAATCATGAAACCGGCACAGTGGGACCTGGTATCCCCTCGGGCTCGCGGGCCGGCGCGTTGAAAAATATGTATAAGGAATTCTTTAAGCATGTGGATACATCCCGACCGTTGCATATCACCGTACTGCATAATCATTCCGAGGAGGACGCGCAGCGCATCGAGGAGCAGGTCCGCAAGGAATTCTCACCGGTGGAACTGTTCATCACCATTGTGACGCCCATCCTGGGCGCGCATACCGGTCCGCGCGCGGTTGCCCTGTGCGGGTATTCGGAATAATCATCCTGAAAGGAAAAAATTGAATGGTAAGTACCAATCGCAAGTCCTATAAATCTGTGCCTGAAATGTTGATTGACCCGCAGAAATCCTATTCGGCGGAGTTTAAGCTGGCTAAGGGCGGAGAATTCACTATTAAACTACACACCGATAAATCGCCAATAACCGTAAACAGCTTTGTTTTCCTGGCACGCGACGGCTATTTTGATGGCGTGACCTTCCACCGCGTGCTGGAGGGATTCATGGCTCAGGGCGGCGATCCGACCGGAACGGGAGCGGGCGGGCCGGGTTATCAATTCAAGAATGAAGACTCGGACCTCAAATTTGACAAGGCCGGCGTCGTGGCGATGGCGAATGCCGGGCGGGACACAAACGGCAGTCAATTCTTCATCACCTTCGGCCCCTTCCCGCACCTGGATGGCGGTTATACCATCTTCGGACAGGTGGTTGAAGGCATGAACGTGGTCAATGGCATCACCCGCCGAGATCCGCAAAAGAATCCAGGTTTTAACGGCGATGTGATTGAGAGTGTTACCATTACCGAAAATTGAGTTAATGAGGAAAAGATGCCTGAAAGAGAAATCATCATCAAGGAAGCATGCTCGATCAGGGATCTGAAGAGATTTATCGACTTCCCGTTTTCCCTATATAAGAATAATCCGTACTGGGTGCCGACCCTGCGGATGGATGATCTAAATACCTTCCGCAGCGACCGCAATCCAGCGTTTGAGTTCTGCCGTGCCCGTTACTGGCTGGCTTACCGCGGTAGAGAAATTGTCGGACGGGTGGCTGCCATCATCAACCAGCGCTACATGGAGAAATGGAGCCAGCGGTTCTTGCGTTTTGGTTGGATCGATTTCGTGGAGGATCTGGAGATTGCCCGGGCGCTTCTGGAGACAGTAGAGAAATGGGCGCGGGAAGAGGGTTTGGAAGCGGTGCACGGTCCGCTCGGATTCACGGATCTGGACCGCGAGGGCATGTTGGTCGAGGGCTTTAATGAACTCGGCACCCTGGCCACTTTCTATAACTATCCCTACTATCCCGAGTTCATGAAAAAATTGGGGTATTCAAAAGATGTGGACTGGGTCGAGTTCAATGTGAAGATCCCGGAAAAACCCGATGAGCGCGTGACCCGGCTGGCCGAAACTCTTCTGCGCCGCTACGGCTTGCGGCTCCTGGAAGTGAAAAAGAAAAAAGATCTGCTGCGGTATGCCCCGGATCTTTTTGATGTCCTGGATGAAGCGTACAGCCATTTATACGGAACCACTCCGTTGACCAAAAAACAGGTCGATTTGTACATCAAGCAATACTTTGGTTTCGTTTCCCCAGATTTTGTGCCCGTTGTAGTGGATGCGGAAGGCAATCTGATCGCATTTGGCATCGCGATGCCGTCGCTCTCCTACGCATTGCAGCGTAGCAAAGGGCGTTTATTTCCATTTGGATTCTTTCATCTGCTGTGGGCATTGAAGAAAAATGACATGGGCGACCTGTATCTGATCGGTATCCGCAAAGAATACCAGGGGCGCGGTGTGTACGCGATCATGATCCAAAGCATCGTGCGTGTCTTCAATGAATTCGGCATCCGCAGTGTGGAAACCGCCGCGAATTTGGAGGATAACCTGAGAGTCCAGGCTATCTGGAAGAATTTCGAACATCGCCAGCACAAACGCCGCCGCATTTACATCAAGCATCTTTCATAAGCGGAAATTTCAGGATTTATGGGACTAGAGATCAGAGAAGTCAGGGATCAGCGCGGCTTGAGATCCTTTGTGAATTTTCCTTTTACTTTGTACCGGGCTCATCCCTGTTGGGTGCCCCCATTGATCAATGATGAACTGAATTCCCTGCGATGGGACAAGAATCCGGCATTCGAATATTGCCGCGCGCGTTACTGGCTGGCGTTCAAGGATGGAAAAATCGTCGGCCGTATTGCTGGCATTATCAACCAGCGTCATATAGATCGATGGGAGGAGAAGTATATGCGCTTTGCGTGGGTCGATTTTATCGACGACACGGAAGTTGCTAGGGGACTCTTTGGTGCGGTAGAGGATTGGGCGCGGGAGGAAGATTTACATGCTGTCCATGGCCCGCTGGGATTCAGCGGCATGGACCACGCGGGCATGCTGGTCGAGGGCTTTGATGAACTGGCCACCAATGCCACCATTTACAACTTCCCTTATTACCCTGAACATCTCTCCGCGCTAGGCTATTTGAAAGAAAAGGACTGGGTGGAATTCGAAGTATACATGCCGGAGGAGGATGACGAGCGTATCCACCAGTTATCCGCCACTCTCCAGAAGCGTTATGGTCTTATGTTGCTGGAGACAAACAGCAAAGCCGAACTTCTGCCATATGCACGTGAGTTGTTTGATCTCTATAACCAGGAGTACCGCAAGCTTTTTGGCTCCATTGAACTTACTGAAAAGCAGATCGATGCTTATATAAAACAATACTTCGGCTTGATCTCCCCCCAATTCCTACCGGTCGTCTTGGACGCCGACGGGAAAATGGTTGCTTTTGGGGTGACCATGCCTTCGCTTTCTCGGGCTCTTCAAAAAGCACGCGGCCGGTTGCTCCCCTTCGGTGTTTTCCATTTGATGCATGCTTTACGGAAAAATGACCGGGTGGATTTCTACCTGATCGCGATCAAAGAGGAATGGCAGGGGCGCGGCGTGAATGCCATTCTCTTTAGCCGCATGCTGAAAGTATTCCGCGAATTCGGTGTCCAGGTGGCCGAGTCCAACCCTGAACTGGAGGATAACTTCGCCGTACAGGCGCAGTGGGAACGTTTTGAAAAACGCCAACACAAACGCCGGAGAAGTTTTATCAAATATCTTTGATTGCGCCAATCGTGATTTCTAATATTGTTTTTATCAGTAATGCTTGATTACGAGTATATAAATACTATAGACTTATCTCATAACATTGAAGGAGGAAAATCCGAATGGAATATCGTCACCTGGGTAAAGCGGGGGTGAAGGTCAGCGTCCTGTCATTTGGCTCGTGGGTCACGTTTCATTTTCAAGCAGGGGTGGGTAAAGCCGTAGAACTCATGTCGGCTGCGTATGATGCGGGCGTCAATTTCTTCGACAATGCGGAAGAATATGCCGATGGCAAATCTGAAGAGGTTATGGGCGCTGCACTCAAGAAATTGGGTTGGCGGCGTTCGTCTTACCTGGTCTCCACCAAGCTCTTTTGGGGCCGGTACGACAATGTCAATGAGAAGGACACGCTTAATCGCAAATACCTATCCGAGGCGATCGATGGATCGCTTAAACGGCTGGACCTGGATCATGTGGACATCCTTTTCTGCCACCGGCCGGATCCGGAAACACCCATTGAAGAAACAGTGTACGCTATGCATAGGATCGTGGAATCTGGCAAAGCCATCTATTGGGGAACTTCGGAATGGTCAGCCATGGAGATCGTGGCAGCCATTGAGATTGCCGAACGCCATCACCTGCACAAACCGGTCACCGAGCAGCCGCGCTATAACCTGCTCAAGCGCGACCGGTTCGAGAAAGAGTATTCGCGCCTGTTTAAGGATTATGGCTACGGTACAACCACCTGGAGCCCGCTGCATCGCGGCGTGTTGACCGGGAAATATCTCGAGGGTATTCCCGAAGGCTCGCGCGGCGCGCTGCCAGAATTTGAGTGGCTGCACTCGCGCCTGACGGAGCCTGAGGATAAGGTCAAGGTCAAAAAACTGCAGGTGGTAGCGGATGATCTGGGCGTCAGTCTGGCGAATCTGTCCATCGCCTGGTGCATAAAGAATCCCAATGTCAGCACCGCCATAATGGGCGCCAGCAAGCTTGAGCAGCTGCAGCAGAACTTGAAATCATTAGATGTGTTTCCGCTTCTCACCGAGGATGTGATGGCGCGGATCGATGAGATAACCAGATAATAGGAGGATTTACAAATGGAATATCGGCATTTAGGCAAGGCAGGCATACGCGTCAGCGCGCTCTCTCTGGGGTCATGGGTGACATTTCACCACCAGGTGGATGTGGGTCATGCGGTGGAGATGATGAAGACTGCGTATGACGCCGGGGTTAACTTTTTTGATAATGCCCAAGCATACGCCAAGGGCATGTCCGAAGAGGTGATGGGTGCGGCGTTGAAAAAACTGGGTTGGCGGCGCAGCAGCTTTTTGATCTCGAGCAAGTATTTCTGGGGGATCCATGACGGTATTAATGAAGAAGACACGCTCAACCGGAAATTTTTGCTGGAATCGATTGATGGATCCCTTCAGCGTCTGCAGTTGGATCACTTGGACCTGATCTTCTGCCACCGCCCCGATCCGGAGACGCCCATTGAAGAGACCGTGTGGGCGATGCACAATATCATCGAATCAGGCAAGGCCTTCTACTGGGGCACCTCGGAATGGTCTGCCATGGAGATCGTTCAAGCCATCGAGATTGCCGAACGCCATCACCTGCACAAACCGGTGATGGAACAGCCGGAATATAACTTGCTGCACCGCGAGCGTTTTGAGGTGGAATACGCACGGCTGTTCAAGGATTATGGGTATGGCTCCACCACCTGGAGTCCGCTGGCTTCGGGCTTTTTGACCGGCAAGTACAGCCAGGGCATCCCGGAGGGTACACGCGCAGCCATGTGCAAATATGACTTCCTGGTGGAACGCATCAGGGATGAAGAAAAGGTGGCCAAGGTGCAGCGTCTGGGAAAGGTGGCGGATGATCTGGGTGTGACTTTGGCACAACTATCCATCGCATGGCTGCTCAGGAATCGAAATGTGAGTACTGTTATCACCGGCGCAAGCCGGGTGGAGCAAGTAAGGGAAAATATGAAAGCCATGGATGTGGTGGAAAAACTGACACCGGATGTGATGGATGCCATCGATAAAGCAGTGGCTTGACCAGTAGACCATGAAAGTTCAACGTTAAAATAATACCGGAGATAACCTCATCTCCGGTAATTTTTATTTATCTTGCATTGGAGGAACATCGAAGTGTCATTACACCCTGAAAGCAACCGAACGAAATCCTGACTGCTGCTGAGCCGTTGGATACTTTTTCTTTCCTTATCAAGCGCTTCCCTCTTTGATCTTGATTCTCTTGGGAAGAGACACGATTTGTCAGGATACCGCCCGTTGATCGCCTGTAGGTGTTTTTCTCACCAACCTGGTGTGCGTTTTCTTGTTGAATTCGTTCTATAAAAAAGAGGGGAAACGCTTTTTCGATATTTTCAGGATCATCAAATCAACTATCAAATCAGATTAACAGGCAATAGTATTTTCTTTCCCAATCATTGGTGCGCTTGGATTTTTCTCCAATCTTTTCCTTGGCAGGTGGTTGTTCGGTGACAGCCTGATCGCCCTGAATATGTATATATCCAACCTCTGTCTCTTTGGGCGACGATCATTCCTACCCTGCTCTTCCCTGTCACCCAGGGATTGGCATAACTTCCTACTTATTATGCATTTTCCATGCCTCGGATTGAAAGCCAGACGGGGAGACCATGGCTGGCTGTGGGCTTGACTGGGTTCTTCCTTTCATTCCAACACGTATTCGCTCCGTTGGTCTTTGATTACCGCTTCGTATTCTGGAGCGGCTTGATGTTCCTGCCGTTTGCCTTGGCTCTCGCCATCCTGATCAGATGGCGTCCCAGATTATTGCCTTATCTGGTCATCGTTCATATCCTGATGGATTTCAGCCTCGCTCCCTACTTCTTGGGAGTGTAAATTCTTATTTCCTCTGGTAGAGGAGGGTTTCAAACCCTCCCCTACCAGTCTCTCAAATTTCTATTTCAGTAAGGTTTTGATCTGGCTGAACTGTTCATCAGTTAAATCAATTTGTCCGACTTTCGCATTGGCTTCCAGCTGCTCAACGCTTGACGCGCCCGGGATAACAGGCCCCATGCCCGGAACTGCCAGCGTATACGCCAGCACCATTTGAACCAATTCCATATCCCATTCCTTCGCCATTTCAGCCAGGGCGTTCAGCTTCTCCAGGTTCTCATGGGTCGCCAATTCGCCCATCATGCCCTGGTCATAAATACGGTAACCCGGTCCGACCTTCGACTGGTCCAGATAGCGGTTGGTTAGAAAACCTTCCGCCAGTGGGCTGTAGGCGATGAACGAGACCCCCTGATTTTTCGCAAAGTCCAGGACGCCTGGATAATCGCGGTGTTCCCCGCGCAGCATGTCGAATTGATTTTGCACCGCAAGGATGCGCGAGCGGGCGCTGAAAGCCAGTTCCATGCTTTGGTAGAGCTTGATTTGGTCAATGCTGAAATTTGAAACGGCGATATAGCGCACCAGGTCGCCGGCGATCAGATCCTCCAGCGCGCTGAAGGTTTCTTCCGGCGGCGTAATCGGATCGTAATGGTGCAGGTACAGCAGGTCAATGGTATCAATCTGCATGCGTTCAAGGGAGGCATACACCGATTCCTTGAGGTTGCCGCGCGTCAGGCGGCAGTGATTGGGCGTCAGCCCGTCCATCCCGCCGTACACCTTCGTGGCGATCACGATATTGCGACGCTGGTCCGGATTGGCACTGAACCACTCGCCGATCACCCGTTCCGAGTTGCCGGAGGCGTTGTTATAGCGCGGCGCAGTATCCCAGAAAGTGACGCCCAATTCCAGCGCACGGTCAAAGATCTTCATCGCGGTGGCTTTGTCCACCCGCGCCTCGTCGCCAGTCTCAGGCATGCCGAATTTCCAGGTACCCAATCCCATCCGCGAAGCCCACAAGCCGGAATTGCCCAAACGCATATAGGGCATTCCGTGATAAGAAAAAATATCCAGCGGCGCTTTAAAAAATTCAGGTTTCGGTGTGAGATGATCCATGATTTCCTCCTGGTGTCTATGTCTGTTTGATTTTACTATGTGGATATTATTTACACTATAACGCCGGCTGAGCTCCTGCCCTAGTATTCTTGGGGTGTCGAAGCCAGCGAACATCATGCATTCTATTTAAATTCTTCATATAAAATTGTGAAATGACCACGATTGTCTATTCCATTGACGATGAAGTCTTCCGCCTCTTCCCGGATTTCATTCGCGGTGTGCTGGTAGCCCGTGATGTGGAAAACCAGCCATCACCCGATGAATTGGTCAACCTCATGCGGCAGGAAGAGGATAACCTGCGGGAAGCGTTGCATGGACAGGAGATCTCTGAACACCCGTTGATCCACAATTGGCGCGAAGCCTTCCGTTCGCTCGGCATCAAACCATCAGAATTCCGCTCATCCATCGAAGCCCTGGCGCGCAGGGTGGCCAATGGGAACCAGCTGCCTTCGATTAACGCGCTGGTGGATATCGGCAATATCATTTCTCTGCGTTATCTGACCCCAGCCGGCGGGCATGCCCTCGACCATGTGAGATCAGAAATTACGCTCCGCCCGGCTTCGGGTGACGAGGTCTTTGTGCCTTTCGGATCAGATACCCCCGAACACCCCGAACCTGGCGAGATCATCTTCGCTGAAGGTAATGCCGTGCTCACCCGTCGTTGGGTTTGGCGCCAGTCCAACCATACGCTTACTGAGTCGGGAACGCGTTTCATCGAATTCAACCTGGACGGTCTGCCGCCGGTGGATGAGGCTGTGATCCGAAGGGCGGGGGATGACCTGGCTGGTTTGGTCCAGCGCTTCTGCGGCGGCAGAACGGAATTCTTCATGCTTTCCGATCAAAATCGCAGTATAGAGATCATTTGAGTTTATTAAGGAGGAACAATGGCTGGTGAAAAAATTCATACCGAAGAATTCCAGGTGAACGGCGAAGAATTGATCTCCAAGATCAAAGAACTGCTGCATGAGGGAAACATCCGGCGCCTGATCATACGAGATGAGGACGGAAACACGCTGATCGTCCTTCCTCTCACCCTGGGTGTGGTGGGCGCTCTGCTCGCTCCGCAGCTGGCTGCCTTGGGCGCCATTGCCGCGCTGCTCACAAAAGGCACTATTGTGGTGGAAAGGGAAAACAAGGGGTAATTGATGAAGTTTTTCATATTCTCTGAAATGGCGAATATTGGAATGGAAGATTAATGTCAGGATTATCAAAGATCACTGTTTTTGCCAGCAGCAGCTCAGGAAATAAGCCCGAGTTCACTCAGGCAGCCATGGAACTGGGCGTTGTGATAGTCGACCGCGGGATTACGTTGGTGTATGGAGCGAACAAGGACGGACTAGCCGGCACGCTGGTACGGACAGTGAAAGATATGGGCGGGCGTGTGGTCGGCGTTATGCCAAAGTTCCTGGTCGAACAAGAAAAAGCGTTTGACGGGCTGGATGAATTCCACATCGCTAAGAACCTGCATGAACATAAAAAACTAATGTCAGAGTTGGGAGACGGCTTTATTGGCTTGCCGGGTGGGCTGGGCACGCTGGAAGAGTTTTTTGAGATCCTCACCTGGTCGCAATTGGGCATCCATCAAAAACCCTGCGGGCTGCTCAATATTTGCGGATTCTATGACCCCCTGCTTTCGTTCATGGACAAAGTTCGCGACAGCCGGTTTATTGATCAAAGAACAAGAGAATTGATCATCACTTCAGAAAATCCGGAAGATCTTTTCGAACAGATGTTGAAATTCAAGAATTGAATGATGGACGCGATGGATTCCTTTGAAAGCATGCTGACCGGTCAGGAGCGACAATTAATGGATACTTTGGACTCACCTTCCAGTATTCAGGCTTTCCTGGACAGCATCGAATATCCGTCCAGTGAAGAAAACCGCTCTTGCATGGAAGTGCTGCGCCAGCGTAAAGCCCACTGCCTGGATGGGGGCTTGTTCGCGGTTATGGCGCTTCGCCGGATCGGATTCCCGCCTCGCATCATTGATCTGCAGCCCGATCCCGGACGCGATGATGACCATGTATTGGCGCTCTATCAGATCGATGGTTTTTGGGGAGCGGTAGCCAAATCCAATTACAGCGGTCTGCGTTTCCGTGAGGCGATTTACCACACCACCCGAGAACTGGCACTTTCTTATTTTGAGGATTTTTTCAATGTGCTGGGCGAGAAAACATTGCGTACCAGTTCGCGGGTGATCCGCCTTGAGCGGTTTGACCATCTGAACTGGATAACCGACCCCCGCGGGGTGGATATTATTGAAACATATCTAAAACAGGTTAAGACGTATCCTTTGATCACTGAAGAACAAGCAGCGCGCTTGTCCTTGATGGATAAACGCTCATATGATGCGGGTACGTTGGGGATCAACCTGAACGGGGCATTCAATCCTGAGGATTAGGGGATCACATCGATGAAGATCAACAGCATTTGTGTGTACTGCGGCTCCAGCACGGGCCGGCTGCCAGATTACACTTCGGCCGCTCGGAAATTGGGTGAAGAGATCGGACGGCGGGGTATCCGGTTGGTTTATGGGGGCGCGGGGGTTGGACTGATGGGGGAGGTGGCGCGCGCTGCCCTGGCTGCCGGTGGTCAGGTGGTGGGTGTGATGCCAGAGGCGCTTTTTGCCCGTAAACTTGCCTGTGCGGACGGGATAGAACTGCGTGTGGTCAAGGATATGCATGAGCGCAAGGCAACCATGGTTGAACTTTCCGATGGATTTATCGCCCTCCCAGGCGGCTTCGGCACTTTTGAGGAATTTTTTGAAGCGCTCACCTGGCAGCAGCTCGGCATCCATGCTAAACCCTGCGGATTATTGAATATCCACGGGTATTTTGACGAACTGTTGAAATTCCTGGATTATGCGGTAGCTGAAATGTTCATCCACAAGCCTCATTATGATATGATCCTGGCTTCAAATGAACCAAAGGAACTGGTCGCAAAATTTTTGGATTACACTCCGGTGATAATGGATAAAGCGCACTGGGTGAAGGAAATGTCCAGGCGATAAACTGCAAGGATAAAATCAGATATCCGTCAATGGTCGCTGGACGGATGTTTTTATACACTCAAACTGACCACATGGTTAGTAAAGGAGTGAAGATGAGCATAAAAAGGCAACCTGAATTTTTCGGGCGTGGAGGAGGACGCCCTGTTGACCTTGTATACCAGGGCGAACGAGAGCCGCTCGCAAATTCCTATCCTGAAAGACGAATGAGCTGAGGCGATCGCTGATCGATTGGATCAAGTTTTAAAGGGGTACAGCAGCGGGATGGCGCAGCAACTGATTAATCAGCGGACAGATCCATGTTTTGCGATCCATTTTCCACTTCGCACGAGGAAATATGATGAGTATGCGCTGAATTTTTTTGAAAAACACCTGGATGGAGTGATCGTGAATATTGGCTGCGGGTTGGATACGAGATTCTTCCGGGTGGACAATAGCAGATGCCGATTTTTCGATCTTGATCTGCCGGCGCTGATCGATTTAAAACGGAAGCTGGTTCAGGAGACAGACCGATATCAAATGATCGGGCAGCCAGTCTTGGACTTGAAATGGATGGATGCGGTGGAATCTCTGCGCAGGCTGGTGATCTTCCTGGTGGAAGGCGTTTTCTTGTATCTGCCCGACGCAGAAGTACGATCGCTGATTTGGAAATGCAGCGGCGCTTCCCGGAATTCGAATTGGCTTGTGAATTGACCAACCGTGTTTGGGTGGATGAATTCTGGGGAAAGATCGCCGCAATGAAAATGCAACACCGCATAAAAATGGGCACGGACGCGCGATTCAAGTTTGGTGTTTCTGAACCTCGCGATTTGGAAGAATGGTACGAAGGAATTGAATTCCACGAGCAGTGGTTCTACATGGATACGAATCATCCGAAACTGGGATGGATCAAAGTTTTACGTAATATAAAGTTATTATGGAGTGCCCAATTTACTGCCAGGTATCAACTTCATTTGGCATGAGCGAAAACTTCTTGAAGATCCCTCAAGGAGATCAGAATCGCATACTGGATGTGATTCTGGAGGAATTCGCCCGGAAAGGATATCAACGTGCCTCGACCAATGCCATTCTTGAAAAAGCGGGCATCCCTAAAGGCACGCTTTTCTACTTTTTTGGAAGCAAGAAGGAGGTGTTCCTTTATGTAGTTGATTCAGCAATTCAACGCCTCATCAATATTTACAAAAGCCTGGCTTTGCACGAGCCCGCTGATCTTTTCGAGGGACTCCTTTACCGGATGAAAGTGAAATTGCAGTTCATTCAGCAGGAGCCCCTGCTTTATCAATTTTTCTAAAGGGTATTCCTCGACATACCCGAGGAATTAAAGAATGAAATGTCCTCTCGATTCGCTACCTATGCTGCGGCTAGCCAGGAGGGCGCCATGGGAACATTAGATACATCCAATCTCAGAGTAGGTGTGCATCCATCGGCTGCGGTCAACCTGATCCACCTGATGCTGGAGAGGTTGCTCAACCGATTTACTCCGCGTTTGAAACAAGTTGCTCCCGAGGAAGGATTAAGCCTGGTGGGAGAGTTCGAGGAGGAATGCCGCGGCTATTTTGAACTGATCAAAAAAGGAATCTATAAATAGATCATATAGCTTTTTGGTACACTCGGTAACGGCGCAGGGGCTTTGCGCCCAGTTTTATCACCGCATTGTTCATCGGGTAATTATCCTCAAGTATATAGTTGATCTCCATGCGGACCTCCGGACTGTAACAGGATTCATACATCGCACGGTATATGAGACTGTCGATTCCCTTCCCATGGTATTCCGGGATGACGCCCAGGGCGAACATGCGGTATTGGCTCAACCGCGGCAGGTCAAACAGCAGACGGAATATCCCAATGGGAAACATCCGCCCATTCAAACCGCGAATCAGTTGGTTGATATCCGGGATGGCGATCGCGAACCCAACTGGCTGGTTGTTTTGATCCACCGCGAACATCACAGCTTTGGGCTGCAGCACCGGCTTTAGATCGCGCGCCATGGCTTTGACTTCTTTTTCGGTGACCGGCGAGTAACCCCAGTTGATGGCCAGGCTGTCATTCGATAGATTAATGACGGTCTGGACCTCCTGTTCATAATTATTCATGTCCAAAGGCCGAACGCGGATTCCATATCGATCCGCCACCTTGTCCGTGAGCGTCATGATCCGTCCTGGTATTTGGTAACCCTCGCGCGCATCGATGTAATAGACCAGGAGATCCTTTATTTTTTGAAATCCGTAATGCTCAAAATGATCATTATAGAAGGGGAGATTGTACGGTGACATGACCACTGGCGGAGGTTCAAAGCCCTCAACCACGGCCCCCCATTCCTGCGAGACAAAACTCCAGGGTCCGCGCATGGCAGTCATGCCTTGATCGAACAGCCAATCTCGAGCGGCGTCCAGCAGCATGGTTGAAGCCAATGGATTATCCGGACATTCATAATATCCAAACAACCCGATCTTCTCGCCCCAATACTCAACTGCCAGGGTATCAATAAATGCAGCGATCCGCCCGATAATTCTTCCTTCATCCTCCAAAAGAAAGAGCAGGTATTCACAATGATCCAGCAGTGGGTTTTTTTGCGGGTCAAACTGTCCGCGCGCCTCGCTGCGTAGAGGGGCGACCCACATGGAATTATCACGATATAGCCGGTACGGGAGCCGGATGAACTCATTAAGATCCTTGGATGTGTTGACTACATGTATTCTCACAAAACCTCAATGATTTTGATTACTGTAATCTTTCAAAAAAGGTATACAATCTGTAAAATTTAGGAATATTATATATCCCCGCAATGAAATATCTTCTCACCCCTTACACAATCGCGCAATTAACCACCGGGGTGATTGCAATTATTGTCTCGATCATCATTTTTCGGAAAAGAGATACGCGTGGAGGGTGGCCGCTCTTCCTGCTTTTTATCGCTGTGTCCGAATGGGCGCTTGCGAATGGATTGGAGGCTGCTGCGGTTCCAGCGGAACTGAAGATCATTTGGTCGCAAGTTGCTTATGTCGGCACCCAGGTTTCCCCGCCTTTGGTCCTGCTCTTTGCGCTTCAGTACACTGGTCAAGGTAGGAAGATATCTCCACTCGCGACAGGATTGATTTTTGTTATCCCCGCGGTGATTATTTTCCTGGCTGCCACAAATAACACACATGGATTAATCTGGGTCGATTTTCTTCCCGGGCCGCCTGGGACGAACAGCCTGATCTACCGGCATGGGCCGGCATTCTGGGTATCCATTGCTTTTATCTTTAGCGTCGTGGCAGCGGCGAACGCGCTTTTGATCATTCACGCGATCCGAACCCAGCGGGTTTATCAGCGGCAGAGCTGGGTGATCATTCTGGCGTCCTTCATACCTTGGTCTGGCGCGTTGATTTATGTCCTCGGCTTGAACCCGTTTCCAGGTCTGGATATTGTATCAATCAGCTTTTTCTTCAATGGCTTGCTGATCCTTTATGGAGTGACGCGCGGCCGGTTGATGGACCTGATTCCGATCGCCTGCGAATTTATTTTTGTAAATATATCCAATGCAGTGATTGTGATCGATGAGCATCAGCGGCTGATCGATTTCAATCCCGCGGCCAGGGAATTACTTGGCATGAAGGGGAGAGAGGTGATTGGCGAGCCGCTCGACCAGTTGGTGCCATTTTGGAGATTGATCCACGATTTGTTTAAACGCGATGCATCTACCCAAACAGAGATCAAATTTCAGGATCTGTATTATGGATTGCGCGTGTCTCCGGTGGACGATCATTTTACAAGGTTTATTGGCTGGGCGGTCATCATGGAGGATATTTCTTTGCGCAGGCAAGCAGAAATAGACCTGGAAAACGCCAACCGCCGTCTCAAGTCCCAACTGGAAGACATCAACCTGTTACAGGACAATCTTCAAGCACAAGTTGTGAGGGATTCCCTCACAGGTATCTATAATCGCCGTTACCTGGATGAAACCCTTACCCGTGAGATAGCCCATGCTTCCCGCAGCGGTTATCCTCTCAGCCTGATCATGCTGGATGTTGATCATTTCAAAAAGATCAACGATCATTTTGGCCACAAAATGGGTGATGATGTGATCGTGGCGATCAGCCATCTTTTAAAGTCCCAGACTCGTGATAGCGATTGTGTCGGTCGCTACGGTGGGGATGAATTCCTATTGGTGATGCCTGAGATGTCGCGTGAAAATGCGTTTGGACGCGCGGAGATCTGGCGTGAGGGGATCAAAGCCATGATCTTTCAAGAGGGTGACACGATGGCGAATGTGACCATTTCCATTGGCATTGCGGCGTTCCCGGATGATGGTAAAAATGTGGATGACCTGATTAAAGCCGCTGATCACGCCATGTACCTGGCCAAAGAGCAGGGGCGGGATCGAACTGTGATCGAGAAATAAAACTTTCAATTTTGAAATTTCATTTCAAGTAAAATCCCTGTAGGAAAAAATTTATGACAAAAGAAGAGATCCGACTGACAGCTCTTTCTTCCTGCGCTGGTTGAGCGTCCAAATATAACGCGCAAGCGTTGGCGCAGGTTCTGCAGCCGTTTGCTAATTTCTACCAGCAGGTGGATTACCCTGATCTGATCACTGGATTGGAGCAGCCGGATGATGCTGCCGTTTGGAAGCTGGATGAAGATCGCGCTCTGGTGGTCACTACAGATTTCTTCACCCCGGTGGTGGATGATCCGTATGACTATGGCAGTATCGCCGCTGCCAATAGCCTCTCCGACGTTTATGCTATGGGAGCCAAGCCATTCCTCGCATTGAACATCGCTGCTTTCCCGAACGATCTCCCGAAGGTGATGATCTCAGAGATCCTGCGCGGGGGAATGGAAAAAGCCAGGGAAGCCGGGGTGGTCATTGCCGGAGGGCATACAATTCAGGATAAAGAGCCTAAGTACGGTTTAATTGCGTTGGGCTTTGCACATCCAGAAAGGCTGCTGGTCAAAGGGGGTCTGCGGATTGGCGATGTACTTCTCCTAAGTAAACCGCTGGGAACGGGTGTGATCACCACAGCGCTCAAGCGGGATGTCGCGCAGATGCAGCATCTGCGATCTGCCGTTTTGTCCATGCAGAAGCTAAATGCCGAAGCTGGCTCTTTGGCATTAGAGTTAAATGCACATGGCGCCACGGACATTACCGGCTTTGGGCTGTTAGGGCATGCTTGGGAAATGGCGAAAGCCAGCGGTTGTGGCATCGAGTTTAAAATGGATGCCATTCCTTTGTTACCCGGGGCTGCGGAATATGCCAAAAAAGGTACATTTGCCGGTGGAGCGTTTGACAACCAGGCATTTTACAGCCCTCATGTAGACTTTGATCACATTTCCGAGCATATGCAAATGCTGCTCTTTGATCCCCAAACAAGCGGTGGATTATTAGTTTCTGTGGACGATAATCTCTACAAGAACATCAATCTTGATGGCAAAATAAGAGATGTTTTCATGGAGATTGGCCGGGTTATTCCTGGCGAAAAAATTATTGTCCGGTGATAACCACTCTGATTCTTGGGTTATTAAGAAAAATTCCTCTATATCAAAATCTCTGACTAGATACGATAAAATACATACCCAGGGAAGCTGGTGGTTGGATGTTGTTTCAATTTCCAATTTATTCTGTTGTCTATACAGTGGCAGCCGTACTTGCATTGATTTCCGCGGGCACTGTCCTTTGGCGTCGCGCCAGTCCTGGCAGCCTGCCATTTGCGATGAGCCTGATTTCTCTGGCTATCTGGAGTTTTGCTTCAATTTTTGAATCAGGTGCATTAACCATCGCCGGCAGGCATGTCAGTTCTGTTGGGCAGTATATTGGCATCGCATCACTCTCTCCTTTCTGGCTCTATTTTTGCGCGGAATACTCCGGGCAAAACAAGGTGTTTGAGCGACCATACCGATGGTTGATTTGGGTTATTCCCTTAGCCACCCTTATTCTGGCGTTCACCAATAATTCCCACGGCCTGATCTGGCGCGAGATCATCATTCCTGAAAATGCAGCCATTCCAATCGCGGTCTATCGCCATGGACCATTCTTCTATGTCTTCACGTTGTATATCTACAGCCTGATCTTCATCGGCACCTTTTGGCTGATCAGAAAATTGACGACCTTTTCGCGCGAAAAGCGCGGTCAGGTGGCCATTCTGATTGCTTCTGTGGCAATCGGTTTGATAGCCAATATCATTTATCTCTCAGGATTATCACCTGTCGATGGATTTGATCTTACGCCTGTTTCGTTTGTGTTTATCTCCCTGGTCCTTACTTGGTTCATTTATCGCAAACAGTTATTTGACCTGGTGCCGATTGCCCGCGGGATCCTGATGGACAACATGACGGATGGCGTGCTGGTTTTGGATGACGACGGGCGTGTGGTGGATTTCAATCAGGCGGTCATTGACATTACCCGTTATGATGGCCGTTCGCCGGTTGGTTTGTCCATCTGGGAGATGTATAAGGATTTTCTACCCCAAATTTCACATCTGCGCGATCAGACCGATATACAGGTTGAATTGGAACTTCCAACGGATCCTCCCCTCTACCTGGATGTTAAGATCGACTCGATTGGTGAAAAGAAAGACCAGGGTCAGGTGATCACGGTGCGCGATGTGACCTCAAGAAAGCTCATTGAGATCGGAGAACGAGACCAAAGGTTGTTTTCTGAAGCTTTAACTGAGGTTACATCTTTATTGAACAGCTCATTAAATTTAGATGAAGTACTGGATCGCATCCTGGAAAATGTCAATCTGGTGGTTCCCCATAATGCAGCAAACATTGCCCTGGTGGATAAAGAAGGAAAGTTACGTTTTAGGAGAGTCAAGGGATACGACAAATACGGCACAAAAGATATCATATTGACGATCGTAACCAGATTGGAGGATGTACCCAACCTGAAACACATGGCGGAAACAGGCAGCCCTTCCATCAACCCGGATACCTGGGCTGATCCTGATTGGCAGAAAGATATGCCAGGCGCGGGATGGATCAGATCCTATGTGGGCGCGCCCATCATCAACAAAGGCGTTCTTTTGGGCTTTATCAATGTCGACGCAGAGACGCCCAATTTTTTCAAAGCAGATCAGATGTACCGGCTGCAGGCATTTGCCAACCAGGCAGCCGTGGCGATACGAAATGCCCAACTGTATGAGGAAATGCAGCATCTCGCTATTACTGATAGTCTCACCGGCTTGTATAATCGCCGTTACTTTTTTGAATTTACCGAAAAAGAGATCTCACAATCAAAAAGATATATGAGAGATCTGTCTTTGATCATGATGGATATCGATCATTTCAAGCGTGTCAATGATCGTTTCGGACATCAGATTGGAGATCAGGTATTGAAAAATGTAGCCGATATCTGTCTGTCAATGCTCCGAAAGGCCGACATCATGTGCCGTTTTGGTGGGGAAGAATTTATGCTCCTGCTTCCTGAGACGGGCAAAGAAGAAGCGGAAAGCGCTGCCGAACGAATGTGCCGTGCGGTGGCTGATGCTGTGATCCAGGCAGATAGCGGTGAGGTGAAGATTACCTTGAGTATCGGTGTCGCAGAACTGGATAAGGAGCAAGATACCTTGGATTCCCTCATCTTCGCGGCTGATAATGCGCTTTATCGTGCGAAAGCCGCTGGCCGCGATTGCGTGCGTGTCTTTAATTAACTCAATCCCCCGTAAAAATCTTACATAACAATAATATTTATTTTTTGGTAATAGGCGTATATATCTTTCTTGGCATTTATTAATAATATGGAGAAGGAAAATGACAGTATATAAAGCGGTAATTATGGGGGGCGGCCCCTCAGGGCACTCGGCTGCGGTGAGGATCGCAGAACTTGGAGGGAAGGTGGCGCTCATTGAGCGCGATTTCATTGGCGGGATTTGCACCAATTGGGGGTGTACACCCAGTAAATCCATGATTGAATCCGCCAAAGTGGCCCGTACAGTGGCTGAAAGTGGGAAATATGGCGTGAAGGTGAAAGATTTCGCGATTGATTTTCCTGCGGTAGCAAAACGCCGCGATCAGGTGATCACCAACACCCGCGAATTCATCACAAAACTGCTGGAGCACCACAACATCGATATTTTTTATGGGGAAGGTGAAATCCAGGCCCCGAACAAAATGCTGGTGAGATTGGGTAAGCTGGATCCGGATGGCGAGACTATGCACTACACCGGTGAAACGATAGATCTGGAAGCTGAGAACATCATCATCTCCACCGGTTCCAAGCCATTGATCCCCGCATTTATTGATAAGAGCGACCCATCAATAGTCAGCAGCAATCGGTTGATCTCCATCGATCATCTGCCGGAGGAATTAACCATCGTTGGCGGCGGAGTGATCGGTTTGGAATTCGCCACAATTTTCTCCAATTTAGGTAGCAAGGTAACCATTGTAGAATTCCTGGATCGAGTCCTGGCGTTGATGGACGAAGATATTTCCGCGGAAATCACCCGGATTTTGGAGCAGCGTGGGATTCGTATCCTGACTTCGTATAAATGTTTATCCATTGAAAAAGGTTTGATGAAAGCCGAGGATATGAAAACGGGTAATGTAAATGAGATTAACGCGCCCATGACCCTGGTGGCTATCGGACGCGCTGCGGTGATCCACGAAGAGACCTACAATAATCTCGGCTTGAAATTTACCCGCAAAGGGGTTGAGGTGGATGACTACCAGCGAACCAGCGTGCCCGGGATTTGGGCGGTTGGCGACGCGACTGGCCGCTCGATCCTGGCGCATGTCGGCATCCAACAGGGAATTGTTGCCGCTGAAAATATCATGAAGAAGGACGGCGAGCCGCTGCGGGAGATGGACTATGAGGTCATCCCGGCGGTGATCTATACTTTCCCTGAGATCGTCGGGGTAGGGACTGTTCCTCAGGACTTGACTGGTGTGCAGATCGTCAAGGTGCCATTTGATATCAATTTACGTGCGGGGATCGAAGATTACCCGGAAGGATTCTTGAAGATGTGGATCAAGGATCAGAAGGTGCTGGCTGCTCAGGCGATCGGCCATAATGTATCTGAGATCATGCAGGAAGTCGCCAACATGATTGCGCTGAAAACAAATATTGAGGATGTGGCTGACATCATTCATGCCCATCCAACCTTTGGTGAGATCATCCGCTCCGCGCTGGATTATGCATTGGAGAAAGCCGTCGATTTCTACATCTAAATTCCCTGAATAAAGTATATGATGCGGGTGTATATAATTATCAACAGGAAAGGTTGATGATTGAACACCCGCATCGTCACTGACAGCACCTGCGATCTGCCTAATGAGATCATCGAACAATTTGGTATCCGAATCATCCCCAACTATTTAAACATCGGCGAAGCCAGCTGCCTGGATGGAGTGGAAATGACCCATGAGGATTTTTATCAAGGGCTCTCGCAGTTCCCTGCCTACCCAAAGACTTCAACCCCGGGAAGTGGAATGTTTGAAGAAACATATCGCCAGCTGGTTGATGAAGGCGCCAGGGAGATTATTTCAATCCACATTCATTCAGGTTTAAGTAACCTATCCAACGTTGCGCGGATTGCCGCTCGCTCCATCACGGATGCCAGCGTGACCGTTGTTGAGGTGGGGCAGCTTGCAATGGGCTTGGGCTTTGTTGTTCAAGCGGCTGTGGAAACATCTCAAAATGGCTGTACAGTTGACGTCATCGTTGAATCAGTAAAAGATCAGGATTTACGTACAATGATCTTTGTAGCGTTGGACACCCTGGAATACTTGAAGAAATCTGGCCGCGCCCCCGCGCTTCTGTCGGCGTAGTTCGTAGCTGCGCACGCTAGCCTTGGGCTGCATCCATTAAAAAGTATCCCCTTTGGTCGTTAAAAAAGTCTCCATATAAGTATTGTAATAGCACGATTAGCTGCCAGATAAGAAGTGATCGATTCAAAAAAAATTGTCATCGCGAGCGCCAGCAACTGGGAACCGTCCCCTTTAGGGGAAGCGATCTCCTACTTGTGAGGGAGATTGCCGAGTCCGCTTCGAGGACACCCAACTCGAAGAGCGCAAAGAACGCGGGGTGGGCTAGGCTTTGCTTCGCACGGCTGCGCACTCGCCCAAACGGGCTTCTCGCAATGACACTACCAAAATATGTCATTGCGAGCCCCTTTGGGGCGAAGCAATCTCCTGCTTATTGTGTAGAATTTCTCTAATATGCGTTTCAACGAATACTGTGTCTATATTATGACAAACAAATACCGGACCACACTATACACAGGTGTGACCAATAACTTGATTCGCAGAGTATGGGAACATAAAAAACATGTCGCCAAAGGGTTTACTGACAGGTATAACCTGGAGTTCCTTGTTTATTATGAATTCACCATTTATTAAATTCTTTATCCAAACCGGATATGATTATATTAATGGCATGAAAAGAAAAAAATTTGTCCCCTTATTAACAATCCTTCTTCTGATAACTGCATGTCTTCAGATGCCTGATAGCGATCCGGATGAACCAGTAAGTTCGGATGACATACTAGTTCCGACAGCCACTGTGGATCACGAGAAATATGATTTGGGTGAACGTGCGATCATAGAGTCGGTTGATGTCTTGATCCTCGAATCCTTCCCTCTTCAAGTGCGGATTTCGATCACCGGCAGCCTGCCGGATGGCTGCACAACGGTGTATAACGCGGAATCCACACGGGAGGATAATCGATTCTCGGTTCGGGTTTTTACTTTGCGGGACCGGAACGCCATGTGTACGCAAGCGTTGGTTCCGTTTAAGGTCAGCGTGCCATTGGATGTTTACGGTTTGCCTACCGGGTCCTACCGGGTAATGGTGTATGATTTCATTACAGAATTCACTTTTACACAGGATAACATCATTGAGGAATCCTGAAGCGATACGCAGGAAAGCATAACAAATTATGAAGAGATCACTTGCTGCAATTCTGCTGCTAGGGCTGGCTGGTTGTGCCAGAGTCCCGTTGGTTTCCAATTTGTTGGATAATTCCACCGTGTCAGCCACCCAGGCCAGTCAAATGTTTTTCGATGATTTTTCTGAAACGAAGAGCGGTTGGGACCGTTTCAGCGGCGCGATCGGCATTACGGATTACAAAGCTGAAACCTACCAGATATTTGTCAACGAACCCAATACTGACCTGTTTGCCAATCCGGGCCAATTGTTTAAAGATGTGGTGGTTGAGGTGGATGCAGCCAGGATCAGTGGGCCGGTAAATAACAATTTCGGCGTGATTTGCCGCTATCAGGACGAGAAAAACTTCTATTCAGCCCAGATCAGCAGCGATGGCTATGCGGGTATTTTCCGCATGAAGGATGGTGTCCTGAAATTGCTGGGGAATGAGACCATGATACCGGCATCGGCTATTTTGGGTGGCACGGCGAAAAACCGCATCCGATTTGAATGTATTGGCAATTCTCTGGCTTTGGCAGTAAATGGAACTCCGGTGGATGCGCGTGAGGATAAGAGCTTTGACAAGGGGGACGTTGGCTTGATTGCTGGTACGTATGAGGAGAGCGGCGCGTTGGTGGCTTTTGATGATTTTCGTGTAACTCAGCCCTGAGTAGGCTGATCTTTTTCAAATGAATAAATTCAAACTGATCAGTGCTTTTATTCTCCTCCTCCTGGCTGCCTGCTCTCCGATCGTCATCGATCAATCCCCGACGGAGACGCCCGTTGGTTGGATTTGGTCGACTTTGACGCCAATGACTTGGGTCACACGCGCCCCGGATAATATTGCGACGCCTACATTTACACCCACGGCCAGGCCATTAAACCTCTTTGCTCGCGGACAGATCGTCTTCCAATCCGATCGTGACGGAGGATATGAACTGTACTTAATGAATGCGGATGGTTCAGCCCTCAGCCGGTTGACCAATAATCCCGCTGCTGACATCTTTCCGGATTGGTCGCCGGATGGCTCCCGCATCGCCTTTACCTCTGACCGGGAAGGAAATGCGGAGATCTATGTCGTCAATGCCGATGGCACAAACCTCACCCGGATCACCAATGATCTTTCCAATGATGTTCTGCCGCAATGGTCCCCGGACGGTGGATCGATTGTCTTTGTTTCTGACCGGGACGGTAATGAAGAGATCTATGTGATGAATGCGGATGGTAGTAGTGTGCGGCGCTTGACCAACCACAACGCGTCAGATCTTTTTCCTCATTGGTCGCCAGACGGGGAATGGATCGTCTTCTCCACCAACCGCGACGTGGATTCAGAGATCTATAAAATGGACAAGAATGGCGGGCAGCTTATGCGGCTTACGAATGATCCGGCGGTGGATTCCGATCCAGCCTGGTCGCCGGATGGCACACGCATTGCTTTTATTTCCCGTCGGGATGGTTTTGCTAATTTGTTCGTAATGAACGCTGATGGGAGCGAAGTCACCCAATTGACTTTCTACAAGTCGATCGTTGAAGTGCCGTCCTGGTCTCCGGATAGCCGCATGCTCGCTTTTTCATCGGACATGGAAGGCAGCCGGGAGATCTATATCATCGGTGCGGATGGTATCGGCCTTAATCGGCTGACAGATTCACCTTCCTTTGATTTCTACCCGGATTGGTCGCCCCAGCTTTCTTTTCTGACGAGTGCTTTGCCCGAACCAACGCCGGCGCCTGGCGACACATGCTTTGTTTCCACCGATCCGGATTATGGATATAACCCTACGAACCCTGTGAGATTGGGATTTGACCCGCGGACTCTGGGAGCCTCCAGCCAGCAGTGTCTGCCTTGGTTGACTGGCCCTGATGGGCAAATTCTCAACACAGAGCTCCTGGAGGAGGTCAGCCTGGGAAATTCTCAATTATGTATGGTGCGCGTGTTTTATGAAGGCCAGGCGGAAGAAACCATTCTCTATTTCGACACATTTAATTATGAACAACCACTCGCACCGGTTGGTTTCTCGTGTGGGTCCTCTTCGGAATATATGCGTATGTTGGCAAACGCGCGCAATGCTGGTTTTTAACGCAACCCAGGCTTGAATTTTGCGTAAATGGATACGAAGGAGTATTGCCATGAAAAGACTATATCGAAGTCGAACTGAAGAAATGATTGCTGGTGTATGCGGCGGTTTGGCTGATTATCTGAATGTAGACCCAACGGTTATCCGGTTGGTTTTCCTCCTCTTGCTCTTCGCTGGCGGAGGCGGGTTGTTTATTTACCTGATCCTGTGGGTGATCATGCCCTTGGAACCCGTGAGCGGTTCGAGCCCGATTGAGGTTACTGAAGAACCAAAAAGTCAGGCTCCAGTCCAGGTGGAAGCGCCAAAGTCAACCAGGACCAGAAAAACATCACCAACGAAAAAAACTGAAGAATAAACGATAAGAAAAAACCAGCCGCGGATCCAGCGGTTGGTTTTTTTAAAGACAATTACCTTCTGAAGACAATCTTCTTCAATTCTTTTTTGCTTTAACCCGATGAAATAGCTGATGATTCAAAGTACCATGATGGCTGAATCTATAAGCCATAACAGTGGATTGTTTCGCTGCACTTGCAATAGGGAATCGATGGAAATTGAAAGATTTCAGCGGTTGATCTCAATGATCGAAGCAGCAAATGGAAAAACAAGACCTAAAAGTATGCCTGCAAGCGTATAGTAAGTTGCCGGCGAAATGGATTTATTATCTTCTTTCATCTCTTCCCGTTATAGATCCGGTATTACATGCAATAGAATTTAAATGCAAGAAAGAAGCCACAAAATCTTATAATAGGGTATCTAAGAATCTAGAGAGGTTGTATGTTAAGGATATTACATATTGTTGCGGCTATAGCCACCGTGATGACTGGATTATTCTCGCTGCTCTTCCCGATGAAGGTGCAGGGATTCACCGGATTGGAATTACCCGGCAGCCGTGGCGTAACCGAAGTCCGTGCAATCCTCGGAGGATTCTTCATTGCCCTGGGCGCGGCGCCCCTTTTATTTTCTTCGAGGGATATGTATCTGATGCTAGGTTTGGCTTACCTGGGTGTGGCGTCCGTTCGACTCGTTTCAATGTTCATCGACCGATCTCTGGAAAAATCCAACTACATCAGCCTGGTCACGGAGATTTTGCTCGGAATCATCCTGATTTTCTAAAGGAATTCCGGTTCTGAGCCAAGACATTGTATCCACACCAAGGGCCGATATTGACAGCGGCATCATCAAGGATAACGGGGATAGTATACCGGATGGAGTCAAGCACCGCGGGCAATCTCTGTTTCAAAACCTGGGC
>Ga0209164_1000760_pt1 | contig 58053 bp, 46 predicted proteins | sample MTBNYHSulfiMetaG_FD_187458 | JGI IMG/M metagenome (GOLD analysis project Ga0209164, IMG submission 187458) | Enrichment culture microbial communities from rom New York Harbor, USA that are MTBE-degrading - MTBE-NYH (New York Harbor Sulfidogenic)... | ecosystem: Environmental > Aquatic > Marine >... | reverse complement strand
GGCCGACGACAAGGCCTTTGTCGAGAAAGCCATGGAACTCGAAAAATTCAGCGCCATTCCCGGCTCTGTTTTCGGGGCGCCCGGCTGTCTCCGGTTCGGTTATGCGGGGATGCCCAGGGAGGACATCGCCAGGCTGCCCGGCCATCTTCAGGCTGTTCTTGATTCTTTTCGAAACAATCGATGATTTCAGCCGAAAAGGGCTCATGAATATCCGTAACACTCGAGGGCCGACCCCGGCGCTCTCGGCCAACAGGTCGGAAGCGGCCCGCTGGTCAAGGCGATAATTCTGTCTTAAGCCCCGGCTTCACCTCTGCCACTTCGCTTGCTTGGGAGGAGGATCGTTCCGGTTGGCCGTGAAAATCCTGGTCGAGTGAGGAAGGTTCTCCTTTTTCACCCCCTTCCACTCCGGGTGCTGAGTGCAGTCCACGGGATGGGGCCTGAACCGGCTCGGGGGTTGACTCAAGATGATTTGATATCCTTGGGCACAAGGGGGAATCGTTCGAGGAAAGGCCTCGCCGACAGCCACACACGCGCCCTTCCATTTCCACTCCACGAGTTTCAAAGGAGCGGGCACGGAATCACCGCCTTCAGACGCGGGGGGAATGAACATGAGATAGGTTTGAAATTCATCCGCAACATAGGCCGACGCCAAGTTTGACAAGGGCCATCCCGGCGTGTCCTTCATCACATAGCGCGCGGTTCCCACGCCTTCCTGATATCCGTTATAGGGAAATGAAGTGTCCAAAAACCCGTCACAGGTGTCAGCGACCCATTCGTATGTCGGGCCCGAGGCGTCATACCTGTCCAATCCCCAGGCATTGACATTGACTTTCTGGACATAGAATATTTTGAATTTCTTGTCGGCGAATTGATCAGGGAGCGTGACCGTGCTGTCGAGTTTTATTGAGGGCGAATCAGGTAGAATCTCACAGCTTCCCTGGGAAGGAAAGGTCACCAACTTTCCTGCGGTCACATTCACCGTCGCCATGGGCTTATACACCTTAAGAGTCGTGTCCGCTTCCAAGGCCTCTCCATTCACCCGGGCTTGGCACACGATTTTCATGGGCTGTCCTGAAAACGAGCCGTCAACCCAAGCCAAGGCCACGGTTTCCTTGCGGCAGTCATTTTCCGTGACGGGAACTTTGGCGGCGGCGCTTTCATCGGCTTTCCAGTCCTTGACGACCCCATCGGGCATTCCAGGGATTTCCCATTCTATGTGCTGTGGGGTTCCATGGCCCTCCGGACTCACAACGCATTTCAACTGCACCCTCTGTCCGACAAGGAATTCTTCCTTGTCCTTGCCCGTGATGTCCTTCCACTTTTCTTTTTCTCTGATGAATATCCTCAGCTCGGGAGGGACTTCCCCAAAGGACCAGCTTACGGTGTAGTTCACATCTCCGGACTGAGGGGGGTCATAGAGTGAGCCCATGAAGCTCTGATGCTTAAGATTATGCTTTATTTGCTGCGCCGACCAGGACACGGAATTGCTGAGGACCCCCGAGCTCAGCGCCTCAGCGACAAGGGCAAATTGGATCCCCCTGAGTCCCGATGTGGTGTTGCCGTCCTTGAAGGTGACAAAAGTCTGGATCGGCGCGGCGACAGAAAAAGTATAATGATCCATGTTTTGCTGACTGGTCACGACTTCCATCAGGCTGTCCGGATCGAGCTGGCCGATAAGCTGGAGAGCATGGGCTCGGGCACCCGGGCCGGTGAAGGCCAGAAATTCGAAATGTCCCTGTGTTTGGGGATCTGAAAGGGCTTGAGGCGACAGGACCGGCACAGAGCCTGAACCTTCTTCCCGGCTGTGAAATTCGCCGGTCTTTTTATCCGTTTTCACATTCTGATATTCCATATGGGCCCGCATGCCGTCCCCGCCCGGGAAAAAGGCCAGCAATCCTTTCCTATGCTTGACCAAGGTGCCATTGACGGAAACGGACAGACAGCCGGTTTCTTCAAGGTTGCCGTGATATTCATCGTGTTTGTTCCATGAAACCTCAATATTCACCGTGGCTTTTATTTCGCTTTTTTCCTCTAGGGATTGACCCTCCGGATTCCCTGCGGAAACGGCATGTCCGGGGATTAAGAAAGCCCCCGGAACAAACAAAGACCAGTATAAAAATGCTCTTTTTTTGCCCATGATTCTCTCCCTCTTAACCTGCCATTGGGAATCATACCTAGACCAACTTCCAGCCGTCAAACACATTGAAGGGCTGCCCGAGATAAAGAGGCTCAATGTTTCGCCCGGTGAGACCGCCGCACCGGAGAAGGCCTCCGGGGCTCAGGTGGCGGCCGGGAATTTCGATGAGGCGACATCCGGCATCGCTGGGGAGAGAGCTCCGCGAGCCTGAAGTCGTCGATGCGGACGACCGGTGAAGACGCCCGTCTCACAGGACGGGCAGGTACCTGCGGACCTCGTAGTCAGAGACCTGCTTGTCGAATTCGCGGGATACGTTCTGAGAGTACTCCTCGACCTCGCGCCTCTTGTTGGCCAGGAACTTTTCGAAAAGGGCCGGGCCCAGCGTCTCCCGGACCAGGACGCTCTTCTCGGCGATTTTCACCGCTTCCTTCAGGTTGCGCGGCAGGGTCTTGATGGCCATCTGTTTCTGCCGGGCGCCGCTCAGGCGGTAAATGTTGTCTTCGACCGGAGAGGCGAAGGGAAGCTTGTCCTTTACTCCTCGCAGGCCCGCCTCGAGCATGATCGCCAGGGCCAAGTAGATGTTGCAGCCCGGGTCGGGGGAGCGCAGCTCGATGCGGGTGGCGCCCTCTTTTCCCGGCTGATACTCGGGGATGCGGATGTAGGCCGAGCGGTTGCGCTGCCCCCAGGCGATGTAGACGGGCGCCTCGTAGCCCTCGATGAGCCGCTTGTAGGAGTTCACCCACTGGCTGAGGAGACAGGAGATCTCCCGGGCGTGAATCATGAGTCCGGCCACGTAGTGCCTGGCCTCGGCCGAGAGGTGAAGCCCGTCCCGGGGGTCGAAGAATATATTCCTGCCTTCGCGCCACAGGGACTGGTGGACGTGCATCCCGCTGCCGTTCTGGCCGTTGAGGGGCTTGGGCATGAAGGTCGCGTACAGGCCGTGCATCCGGGCCACCTTTTTCACCAGGTAGCGGAAAAGCATGGCCGTGTCGGCCATGTCCAGGGCGTCGTCGTACTCGAGGTCGATCTCGTGCTGGCCGTGGGCCACCTCGTGGTGGTCGTATTCCGAGGCGATGCCCATCTTCTTAAGCAGGAGCTGGATCTCCTTGCGAAGCTCGCCATGGAGACCGGAGAAAAAGTAGCCGCCCTCGTCCAGCGGACGCGGCTCCCGCTTGTTCGGGAACACGAAGAACTCCAGTTCCGGCCCGACCTTGAAGGCGTCGATCCCGAAGGCGCTCTTGGCCCGGCGGAGGGCCTGTTTCAGAATCCCGCGGCTGTCGGCCTCGCAGGGCTTGCCGTCCGGGGTGAGGATGTCTCCGAACATGACCGCCTCTCGCCAGCGCGTCTCGGGGGCGAATCCCTGGTACTGCCAGGGCAGGACGCGGAACGTGCGGGCCTCGGGACGGATGACCAGGTCGCTCTCCTCGATGCGAACGAGCCCCTCGACCGAAGATCCGTCGAATCCCTTGCCCTCGCGGAAGGCCTTTTCCAACTCCTCCCGGGGAAAAGTGAAGTCCATGAGACGGCCGAGAATGTCAGGGAACATCACCCGGATGAATTCAATCCCCTGCTCAGGATCCCGGACATAGCGCAGGACATCTTCCTCGGAGTCGAAACCGAAGGGTTGGGACGAGATAGGCGATTTGACAGGCAAGGCGGCCTCCTTTCTCATTCTGTCTGGATTTTTAAATAAATGGGAGGCAGTGTGCCCGCCGAGGAAGAACGATCCTGAAACGGCGGGTTTCACAGTTTTCACATTAGGTCACTTTGTTACCATATTAAGAGATGATTGTCAAGTAATTAATTATTTTTATTGACAATTGTAGTTATTTATTTCTATTATTAATACATATGAATATTGTATCTGCATCCCCTATCGGCCGGCTCGGTGCTTGGGATGAAGGCTGGTCGAAAGCGAGCAGAAGGAGGCCGGAGTGATCGACGACCTCGACAGAAAAATCATTCGGGTTCTTAACGACGACGCGCGGCTGAGCTTTCGGGAGATCGCCAGAAAGGTGGGCTCGTCCGTCACCGCCGTGAGCCGCAAGGTCAAGCAAATGGAATCAGCCGGCGCGCTTCGGGGCTACGTCCCTCGGATCGATCCCGCCGCCTTCGGACTTGAACTGACGGCCGTTATCGCCCTCCGCATCTCCAAGGGACAGCTGCTCGAGACCCAGGCCCGGATCGCCGAAGACCCCCGCGTCTCCGCGGTCTACGACATCACCGGCGAGTGGGATTCCCTGGTCATCGGCCGTTTCCGAGGACGGGATGACCTCAACGCCTTCATCAAGCACCTGCTGTCCCAACCCCATGTCGATCGGAGCGTGACCCACATCGCGCTCAACACGGTCAAGGAGGACCCGCGGATTCCGGTTTGAGGAATCCTTGCCTTTCTCCGCCTAGACGATTTTTCCCGAGATGATCAGGATCAGGCCCTTGTCCCCGCCGTCCATCTTCGAGACCCCGACCACGGTCTTTTCTCCAGGCTTGAGGGACAGGTGGCTCTCGATAAGCGTTTTCCCCATCACTCCCGGCGCTACTCCTTCCTTGGTCGGGGAGGGAATCCTCTGATCGAGCTCGACCTGGAGACGCAGAACGTCGCCCTCCGCGTCGCGGATGTGCTCGGGCACGATCTGGAGGCGGAACTCGGCCTCCTTGGAGCCCAGGATCAGGGACGAGCGGTGACGGTCCAGAGCCCTGACAAGCGAAGTGTCTAATAGGGCGAAATTCCTGTATTTCAGGAACGACTTCAACTCCTTGATCACCGCGTCCTCGGCCAGGGCGGCGTCGGTCCGGATGTCGTCTCCGCTCGAAGCCAGGATCAGCTGGACGGTGAACAAAAGGTCTGCGGGCTTGACGTCGATTTTTTTTATGAAGGCAAGGATTTTCTCGACGTTTTCCGGGTAATCCCTGAGGCTGATCATGTTCTGGCTTTCGGAAAAATGCATCCGGCCCTCGCGGCTGATAAAGGGGATGAGAAGCGACTGGACATGGGCTTCCCGGACGCCGACATAGTTGAGCTTGATGATTTCCTCGCGCATCGGCCGGTCCTCGGACTCCTGTGCCCCAGCCATCGAAGCGGCCAGGAGGATGATGACGGCCAGGGCGGTCATTCCTTTTTTGGTCATGGGATGTTCTCCTTCCATTCGAATTCAGAGTTAAAAACCCAGTGAACGGTCAGGCCCGACTCACCGGAGACAAAAACCAGGTTGGAGATGCTCGGCCTTGCGGAGGGCCGGGAGGGGTGGCGCGAGACGGGGAACGCGTGCTCTTCCGCGGCTTCCGCTGCCCGGGGGACCGGCGCGGGGAATGTCGCCTCCTCCGGTCCGACAACCGCCGCGTTTTGACCGGAGGGGGGAAAAGATGAATGCTCGGGATCCGGACGTTCAGAGAGGAGTAGCCACAGGGCGGCCGCGGCCGCCACAAGGACGAGGGAAACCTGCCAGAGCCAGGCCGGCCGCCTGAAGACGAAGGCCGAAAGGCGTCTCTTCCGCTCCTTTGCCGGCCCAAGGCGCTGCATGACGGCCCGCCATTCGGATTCCGGCCACTCCAGCCGCCCTTCCTCCCGGGCCAGTGTTTTGAGCTCTTCCAGGGCGCGCCGGAGCGTCTCAAGCTCCTTCCGGCAGGCGGGACACCGCTCGAGGTGCGCGGCAAGGCGGGAGCCGAGACGAGTCGGAAGGTCCGATCCCGCGGCCAGGGGAAGAAGGCTTCTTGCCCGTCGACAGTTCATTCCGTCCTCCCTCTCCGGCCGGAAGTCCGGAGGAGGCGATCCCTGAGTTTTTTCCTGGCGGCCGAAAGATGAACCCGGACCGAGACAGGGGAACAGCCCAAAATCCCGGCCGTTTCAAGGATCGTACGTTCCTCCAGGTCCCTCAGGAGGAAGACTTCCTTCTCCCTTGGGGACAGATGCCTCAAACTGTCCATCAGGCGCGAGCGCAGTTCCTTTTCCCCGACTCCCCGGGCGGGGTCGTCGGTCGAGGCCGTGTTCTCCGGATCGAGGTCGAGGCGTCTCCGGGCGGATTTCCGCCTCTCGGCGGCCAGTGTCCGGGAAACGTTGACCAGGATGCCCATCAGCCAATTCCTGAAGCTCCGGCGGCGGTTGAACGTTCCGAGGTAGCGGAAGGCCCGCAGCAGCGCTTCCTGACTGGCTTCCTTGGCCTCCTCGGCGTCGCCGGTCAGCCGGAAGGCCAGGTTGAGGAGGGAAGAGCGGTAGGGCGTCACCAGAGGCTCGAACGCCTCCCGCCGGCCCGACAAGACAAGCTCCACCAGCCTGTTCTCCTTTTCATCCATCTTCCATCCTCCTATACCCAGGCCGGAGGGAAAATGTTAAGACCGGAAGAAGAACATCCGTTTCCGGGCGTCCTCGATCTCGGGCCTGTCCGGCGGAGAGCCGGGAACTTCGCGGGCCTTCAGGAGGAATCCGTCCGAAGAAATCCGGTTCAGGCGATCGGCCAGAACAGCCTGGTGATCCACTTGGCCGGGTCAGGCTCCTTCTGCGGATCGGTGAGGTACGTTTCCCACATGTGCCCGGCCGGGGTGAGGTTGTTGGCCTTCATCCATTCCATCATGGCGTTGTACGAATCGCCGATCTTGTCGTACGGCCCGACGTGCGTGCCGGTGACGACTCTCCCGCCGGGGAGAGTCATCGCCCGGATGCGCCCTTCGCCCGCGGTGCCGGCCGGAACGGGAAAACCCACATCCATGACCGTCGCCGTGTCGCTCCAAGAATGGTAATAGGCGAACGGAGGTCCGACGGCGGGGACGGTCCTCTCGCCGATGAACTTCCCCAGGGCGCGGAAGCACTCCTGCATTTTCGCCGGGATCTCCGCCATGGCCGCGGTTTCGCGGATGGACAGGGCCGCCTGCGGCGTCATCTCTTCGACTTTAAAATCGTGCTCCATGCGTGTTCTCTCCTTTTCAACCGGCGCGGCCGAAGGGCACCCATAAAGCCCCTCCCGGCCTCGCCTTTTTGTCTCCAATGATGCCGAATGGCCTTTTTTCGGAGCTCCGTCCTTCCCCGGACCCTACCGGTCCACGGGGAACGCCTTGTGTTCGGGCCAGGGCTTCGGATCCTTTCGGATCATCTCCATCAGGACCTCGACGCCCTTCATGAGCTGGGCGTCGTATCCTCGTGCCACCTCGGCCGGATGCAGATCGACCTCGATGTCCGGCGTGACGCCCTCGTTCTCCACGATCCATTTGCCGGACGGATCGTAGATCCGGTAATCCGGGGCCGTGAGCCCGCCGCCGTCGATGAGCGCAATGAACATCGACACGCCGACCAGGCCGCCCCAGGAGCGGGTGCCGATGACGGGGCCCATCTTTTTCATCTTGAACTCCATGGGGAGCATGTCGCCGCCCGATCCGGCCTGCCGGTTGGTCAGGCAGACCATGTGGGCCCGCGTCACCACGGCCGGCGTGGTCTGGTCATGCGAATAGCGCCGCGTCCAGTAGGCCAGCGTCCTCTTGTCCAGGCGCTGGAGAAAGATATCCGGATCCAGGCCGCCGCCGTTGAAGCGGCCGTCGACGATGATGCCTTTTTTGCGGGTCTGGGCGTAGAAGTATTTCGGAAACTCCCGGGCCGACGAGAGATAGGTGTCCGGCAGATGGATATACCCGATCTGTCCTCCTGAAGCCTCGTCGACGACCCTGCGGTTGTGCTCCACCCAGTCCAGGTACCGGAGGGTGTTCTCCCCGCCGAGAGGCCTGATCACGACCTCGCGCGCACCCTCAGCCTCGGGCTTGCCGTTGACGAGGAGAGTGACCTGCTCGCCCGCGAGATTCTGGAAATAGGAATAGATGTTCTTGCCCGCCGTCACTTCCTGGCCGTTCACCCGGAGGAGATAATCCCCTTCTTTCACGTCCACGCCCGGCTTGGCCAGCGGCGGCATCACGTTCCGCGTCCAGTCCGGCGCCTTCAGGATCTTGCCGAACCGGTACCGGCCGGCGGAGGAATCCACGGTCCAATCCGCGCCCAGCATTCCGATATTCACCCGCTCGGCCGTCCTCGAACGGTCGCCGCCGTACACGTAGGTGTGAGAGGTGTTGAGCTCGCCGATGAGCTCCCCGATGACGAACACCACATCCTGGCGGCAGGTCGCGCGCTCGATGAGGGGGGCGTATTTCCTCTTCATCGCCTCCCAGTCCAGACCGTGCATCTCGGGCTCATAGTAAAAATCCCGCTCCATTCTCCAGGCTTCGTTGAAGATCTGCCTCCACTCGGCCTGGGGATCGAGCCGGATCCGGAGGTCGGAGAGATCGAGCGTCTTTCCCTCGGAATTCGCGGCCGCCGCGCTCACGATGCCCACCTTCCCCCTTTTTTGGTAAACGATGTGCTTGCCGTCCGCGGACAGCCTGTAGTCCTCCACGCCCTCCAGGATCAGTCGATCCTTTTTCGATTCGAAGTCGAAAGCGTGCAAGGGCTGGCTTCCCGGGACCCGGTACTCGAAACGGTTGAAATCGCCCTCCTCGGCGTTGTAATAGAAAAGCGCGGACTCGGAGACCCGGAGATTGCGGTAATTTCCGGCGGGCAGGGGGAACGCCTCGATGCGCTCCGCAAGCCCGTCGAAATCGATCACGGCCTTTTTCCCGCCGTCGGCGGGCGATTTCTTCTTATCCTTATGTTCTTCCTTGGCGGCCGATTCGTTCTTCACCTCCGGCTCATCGCTCTCAAAGGGAAAGAACGACCCGGCGTCTTTCGTGAGGGCGACCGCGAAAAGCCGCGACGCCTTTTTGTAAACCATCTCCCATTCGAAATCGCAGAAGGTGGGGTCGAAATGCCGGAGGGAAACGAAGAACAGCCGCGTGCCGTCCTTGGAGAAGACCGGATGAAAATCGTTATAAAGCCCCTCGCTCACCTGGTGGATCTTCCCGGTCTCGAGATCGGCGATGTACACCTTGGTCACCAGGTCCTCGTCCATCTTGGAATAGGCGAGGGCCCGGCTGTCCGGCGACCAGGCGAAGTCGTAGATGTCCTTGACGTCGAGGGAAATGTCCACGTTTTCGTAGAGCGCCTTGTCGACCTTGGTGATCTTTTTCGTGGCGACATCGATGACGTACAGGGACAGGGTCTGGTCGGCGAAGGCGATCTTCTTCCCGTCCGGGGACCACCGAAGCGTGTGCCTGTATCCGTCCGCGAATTGCGTGAGCCGGACGGGCGGATTTTCCCCCTTCGCATCGGAAATAAAAATATCGTACTCGCCGTTCCTGTCCGAGAACCAGGCGACGCTCTTTCCGTCCGGGGACCAGACCGCGTCCTTCTCCCTGGAACCGGAATTCCGCGACAGGTTCCGCGCGGGTCCGCTCTCCTTGGGGACGGTGAAAATCTCGCCCCGGGCCGTGATCAGCGCCCGCTCCCCGCCCGGAGAGACGTCGATATCCGTGATCTGGCCGCCCACCTGTTTAAAGGCCGGGCGGACTTCGGGCGCGTCGGTATAAATCTCGATCGGAATGCGGGCCGCGGACTTCGTCGCCAGGTCCAGGGCCCAGATGTCGCCTCCAAGCTCATAGACGATCCTGCCGTCTCCCAGGCTCGGGCGCCGGACGTCGTATTCCGCATGGCTCGTCAGCTGCTCGGTCTCTCCGGAGACCGGATCGATGGAATAGATGTTCAGCACGCGGTTCCGGTCGGAGGTGAAATAGATCTTGTCCCCGGACCACATGGGAATGCGGTCCGTACCCTCGAAGGTGGTGAGCCGCTTCTCCGTGTCCTTTTCCAGATCGTAGAGGTATATGTCCTGGGCGAGCCCCCCCTTATAGCGCTTCCAGGTCCTCTCCTCGCGGGAAACCTTGTTGTAGGCGATCTGCTTCCCGTCGGGCGAGAAGCTGCCCTGGGACGCTTCGTTCAGGATCAGCCTCTCGAAGCCGGTTCCGTCCGGCGCGATCAGATAAAGCCGGGTGAACCAGCCGTGGCTGTCCCGGGAAGAGGAAAAAAGGATCTTGTTCTTGGCGGCATGCCATCCCACGACCTGGTCGAATCCGGGATGGAAGGTGACGCGCCGGATATTGCCGCCGTATCGGTTCATCACGTACACGTCCGCGTTCCCGTCGTACTCCCCCGTGAAGGCGATCAGGCAGCCGTCCGGCGAGAACTTGGGGTACTGCTCGGCCCCGTCATGGATGGTGATCCGGGCGGCCGCGCCTCCGGTCGCGGGCGCGGTCCAGATGTCCTCCCCGCACACGAACACGACCGTATCGCCGTGGATGTCGGGAAAGCGCATGAGATGTTTGAGATCCCCGGCGCGGGCCGCGGTCAGAAAAAGGAAAAGCGCCGCTAAAACCAGCATCAACCGTATCGGCGACCGGGAAAGCCTTAGGTGCCTGGATGTGACTGTCATGGATGACCTCCTTCGATGTTGGATTTATGGTTTTTTCCCATTTTGAATTCGCGCGCCGCCCTCTTCTGCTCGATCGTCCGGGCGGCGGTTCCGGCCTTGATGTCAATGCCCGAATTGGCGAGAGAATCGGAAATCGATTCCCCTCTCGTTGCCGGTGATAAGTCCTGAACCGGTCTGAAACCCAATCTTGACCTCGCGAACAACCTTAAATCGGCCTTCAATCAATGTCAAGGACTGCCGGCCTCGGCGGGACACGGGCCGGGCAGTCGAACGATGCCGTCCGGATGCGGCGACAGAGGGCCCATAAGGCGGAATGCCTATCGGGCGAAAATCCCTTTATCGCGACACGGGGGGAAGGCGGGTTGCGTTCGTGCCGCAATGAACTTCCCCGCCGTAGCAATGGTAGGGGAAGAAATCATCGATAGACACGACCTGGCAGCCGAGCGGCTCCAGCCGATCCCTGACGGCCTGCAAAAGCACGTCGACTCCATTGACCACGGGACCGTGAGGATCGGGGACGATCAGCGTCTGTCCGACCAAGAGCGAATTCACCATGTTCGGGGTCAAGGCGTCATACCGACCCGCGAACCGCCCCGGCGATGTCCTGAACAGGACGGGGACCTCGATGATATCCGCGTCGTCGATCCCCAGCTCGGCCTGGAGAGTTCGCCGAACCCCGTCGATCTTCTCCTGCGCGAAGGCCTGGCCCGCAAGGAGGTCGCCATCGTTCAGCACCTTGGCGACCGGCGCTTCCGCGAACTCGCCCGGCGAGCCGTTTTCTCGCCTGGTTCCCCGGTTCAGGACGCTTCCCGGGGCGTCCTTTTCGGCCTTTCGGAGAATCTCGAGGGCCAGGCGGGGCGAAGGCATGAGCAGGCGATAGGCGTTTCCCGTCCTGGATGGAACCCAGGAGACGACCTCGTCGACGTGGCCGATGACGAGCCAGGAAGTATCGAGCCACAGGATCGGCGCCTGAACCTCCTGCGCCTCGAGGAAGCCGATGACTTCGGGATGCATGGCCCGGACGCCTTGGGTGCCGGCGCAAATGCGGCCGGAGGGGTGGCTTCGATCCCTGACCTTGAGCGGAGGGCTCACTTCCAGGTTGCCGTACCAATCGATCCATTCGGCGGATCTGCCGCGGAAGCTCCCCGGGCGGATGACCCCGGAATCCCGGCCCAGAAACGCCTTGGCGAAAAGCCCGTCGAGCTCCCGGCCGCGATTTCCGTGAAGGGCGACATGCATCACCCTGGATCCGTCGGTCGCGTAGCCGATCTCGGCGGTGTCCTGGAACCAGATGTCATGCTCGGGAAGGGACGCGTTTTCGAAGACCGAAAGCCGGGCTCCCGCCTCTTCGACGAGCGGTCTGAGGTCGTCCACAAAACTCTCCGTGAGCTTCGTCCGGACCACGTGGACGGCTTCGACCGGGTCGAGGCAGCTGGACATCAGGAACGGCGCGACCGAGCAGGCGATGGTCTTCCTGGAAATCGGACTCCCATCCTCCGTCTCGAACCGGAAGCCGATCTCGATATGGCGGGAGCGATCCGGTCCGGCAAAAGCGCTCGTTTCGATCGCCAGCTTGACGCCGCCGCGCCCGATTTCGTTGGAGTTCAGTCTCACCGGACCTTGGACGGGCCGGAACACTTTTTCCGCGGGATCGAGCTTGAAGATCCTGATGAAAGGCGCCCAAGGCTTCGGCGGTTCCGTAATGAGCATTGTTCCCTCGGGAAGGCCGGTTTCGGGTTCGACAAGCACCGAATAGAGCTCATCTTCGATCGCCTCGTCGAGAACGTCAGCCTGGAAATCAGGCAGTCCGTCGCCGTCGTCGTCGTCGATATTGGGTATAAGAACGCGAATCGCCGGCCGATCCTGAACCCCCTGCTTTTCACCCGATAAGCCCTGGGAGGCGAAGAATCCGGCCAAGGCGCATAAACAAAGGATCGAGGCCGCCGACCTGAAGGCATCCACAACAAACGACTTTCGTTCTCCGATCATGGAGGCAAAATAGCATAGAGTCTTCAGCACTTCAATGATGGCGCTTGGCGAAAATTTCCTGTCCTCTTATCCGGGATTTGAAACAGGATTCAACGCCCCGTCCTTCGGAGATCCTCCTTTCGCCGCTGTCATGGATTATGATAGAAAGGAATCCGCGAGGGACGCAGAGGGTATCGCTCCGGGAGGTCGACATGAAAAAGTGGATGGTGGTTTTCACGGCGGCGGCACTGGTTTTCGGCTGCGCTCAGGGGGATACGCCGGAGGCGCGGAAGGGAACGTCACCGGCGGCACAGGAGAATGCCTCCGTGGCTCAGGCGGCCGCCGGGCATTTCGATGAGGCGATATCCGGCATCGCCGGCGGCGATGTCGTAAAAGGGGTCAGCCTGCTCCTGGAAATCATCCTTCTCTCTGGTCCGGAGGAGAGCTTCCCTGAAGGTTTCAAGGCCAAAATCGAAGAGGCCCATGCCGATTTCGGAGTCGGCGATTTTGCGGCCGGCGGAGCGGATATCAGGGAGGCCCTGAGAATCTGGGATCCCGCGGCGGAAGCAGAAGCCAAGGCCGCCGGAGAGGGAGAGTCCGGGAATCAAGCCGCATTGGCCCAGATCTTCAAGGACAAGCTGATGGCGGCCCGGGACCAGCTGGCGCAGGGGAATGCAAAGGCGGCTGTCAAGGGCATCCTACAGGCGCTGCTGATGCTCAGCCCGGCGCCCGAGAACTGACAAAAAAATAAGAGGACAAGAAAGGGGATCTGTCCGGTCCTCAATAGGGCAACGAAACGTCTTCCGCCACTCTCAGCTCAGCGTCATAACAGGTCGGTTGGGAAAAAGGCTGAAGAGCCCCTTGATGAAGACGACCTGACCGATGAATTCCAGGATTTCCTCCGCATGGGCGATCAAGGCGTATTGGAAATTCTGCGAGCCATGAAGCTCGACATAGCGGCCTTCGACCATCTCAAAGCCAAACGCCCCGGCGAAAAAAAGAAATGCCGCCAGGAGGAAGAGCCGTTTCGTCCTCGCCGGAAGGGCGAAGAACAGTCTCCAATAGAGAGCCGCCAGGACGGCTACGAGGACGGCGGCAGGAACCACCCAGGTGAAATACAGCCATCCGCCGGCATGAAGCCATTTGCGGAAAGGATCGACGGCCATCTCGTGAATGGCCGCCACTTCGTCGATGGAAATATAGACAAAGAAAACGGCCAGCCCCTTCCAGTATTTCCGGAACCGGAGTCCGTAGGGGGCCTCCGCATCCCCTGCCTTCCACATCAGGACGGCGGAAAAAAGAAACAGCATGGAGGAGAACCAGGTGGGAATGTTCATCTCCCGGTCCAGGTTGAACTCAGGCACGAAACCGCAGAGATGCCCGTCTCCCAGGAAATAGGTCGAGAACTGACCGAACAGACCCGCCGCCGCAAGAATGACGACGACGATGAACAGGATCCGGACGACAGATTCCGGATCGATTTCATATTCAAGTTTCACAATGGGCTTCCTTTCCGCCCCTCCGGTCAGCGGCGGCCCAGGAAAGAATCGACGAATTTGCCGAGGAACCTGACCGCTTCGTCCGAGCGGCGGAATACGGGCACGCCCTCTCTCTCCAGGGCGGCGGCCATGGGATCGTAGAGCGGTCCGGCGTCGATGTTGACCGCCACGGGCTTGTCCGTGGCCCGGAAGACTTCGACCAGGCGCCGGACGATGCTCCCCTGGCGGTCGATGTCCTCGCCGTGGCCAGGCTCGGGGGGGAGGGTCTGCATGGCCGGGGTCATGGGCACGGGCGAGAGGACGGCGCAGTCCACGTTCGCGTCCTCGAGCAGCGCCCGGCCGCATTCGCTGAAAACGGCGTCGTCGGCAACGGGCGTGACGTCGAGAGGATTATGGATATCCTGAAGTTTGTCGATGCCCAGGGAGCCGAGGAGCGAGGCCAGCCGCGCCCGGGTCGCGTCGGTCAGCGGCGCAAGCTCCAACCCGCCTCCCCCTTCCCCCTTCAGGCTGTCGGACATGATGACGCACTCGAAGCCGGCGTTGCTGAGAAAGGCCGCCCGGCGGCCGCGGACCTTCTTGTCCTGGAGGAACAGCAGTCCTTTGAGCGCGCTCTCGAACTCGAGGAGAGACTCGGCCATGTAGGCGCCCGCGTTGGCGAGCACGGCCCGGCAAACGCGGTAGTCCCCGGCCACCGAGGCGGTGTGGCTCGATGTCGCGGCTCGTCCCTCGGGCGAGCGTCCGGCCTTGTAGATCAGGACCTGTTTCCCCTTCTTCACAGCTTCCTCGACCGCGCGGGCGAGAACGAACCCGTCGCCCGTCTTGAAGCCCTCGATGTAAAAAGCGAACAGTCGCGACTCGGGCTCGTCGAGGAGCGCCCTAAGGTAGTCCGAGGCCGTGAGGTCGATCTGGTTCCCCAGGGACACGGCGTAGCGCGGCTCGAGCCCCAGCATCTTGCTCAACCGGGATATGAGGTAGGCGCCGCTCTGGCTGATAAAAACCAGACCGGCGCGCCCTGCGTCCTCAGTCTCGGGCCACCGCATCTTATGGGCGGGGATGAATGTCGTGTCGTATCCTCCGGGCTTGGACAGTATGCCCATGCAGTTCCCGCCGTTGACCACGGGCGCGGGCTTCCCCCGGCTCCTCCGGTCGAGGATCATCCGCCGGATATCGTCCTCCAGCCCTTCCGTGCCCTTCTTCTCGCCCATGCCGCCGGCGATGATGATGACCGAGCGGGCTTTCTCCCGCTCAACCAGGTCCTTCATGACGACCGGGCTCTGCTCGGCCCCGACGGTGAGGACGAAGAGATCCACGGGCCGCGGCAGGGCGGCGACGTCCGGATAGCACCGGCAGCCGTCGATCGACTCGACCCCCGGCTTGACGACCAGGACGTCCTCGGGAGGAAAGCCCTTGGCCAGGATGTTCTTGAGGATGATCCGGCCGAGGTTCATCTTCTCCGAGACGCCGATGATGCCGATGCTCGAGGGCCGCAGCAGGGCGCGGATGTTCTCCGCGGGTCGGCTTTGGACCGGCGCGTGGCTCCTCGAAAAACGGCAGACTCCGTCCAGAGGCACAAGCCTGCCGCCGCGGACGACGAAGGGATTGGCCTCGGCCTCCTCGACGACGAACTCATGGCCCGGCTCGAAGGCCGAAAAATGCGCGGCCAGGTCGCGGAAGCGTCCGACGATCTCGGCCAGATGTTTCTCCGACAGGAGCTCGGGCCGGCCCCGAAAAGGCCGGGTGAGCTTGGCGGACGCCGCCAGAGGGGCAACAAGGCGCGGGATTCCGGCATCCTTCAAGAGGGGAGCCGAGGCCATGGCCACTGCCTCCCCTTCCCTGAGCCGTTCGCCCAGAAATTCGACGTCGAGCCCTCCGGCGCCTACGGTCAGGACCGGGCCGAATTCCCTTGAGTTCCTGATTCCAAGAAGAAGTTCCTGCCCGAAGCCTGATTTTTCGTAGTCCACCTTTTCCACGACCAGGAATCCGCGGATCGATTCCTCGGCTTCTTTTATCCTTTCCGAAGCCCGGGACGGGCCGGAGCGTTTTTCGAACCTCTCTTCCCAACGGACGAACCGTTCGGGCACGCTCCGCAGCATGTCCGCGCAAGCCTTCTCCACGGCCCGCGCCTCGGCCGGGATGACGGCCACGCCGCCGACGTCGGTTTTGTGCTGGATGAAGGGAGAGACGACCTTGACCACGGCCTCGGCGCCGTCCAGAGCCGCGAGCGCGCCGACGCCGGGATTCCTTCCTTTCTCGACGAAAATGCGGCGGGGTCCGGGGATTCCGACCGCCTCGAGGAGCTCGTAGACTTCGGCCTCAAGAAGGAAGTTCCGTCCCTCGCCCTCCGCCCGCCGGAACAGCCGGGCCGCGGTCTCGAAGCGCTTGTCCATGACGGATCAAACCTTAAGAGCCGGCCGCGTCGCGGCCGAGGCGGAAAGCCTTGAGATTGACGTCCACGAGGTTCCCTCCCCGGGGCTTGAAGAGGTTTTCGATGTGCCGGAGCAGGCTCTCCTCTTTAAGAATCAGGAAAGGAGAGGCCGCGCCGAGCATGACCATGTTCTGGGCCCGGGACGAGCCGGCTTCCTTGGCCAGTTTCTCCGAGTCCGCGATCGCATGCCTCGCCACGCGCCGCAGACGTTCGAGGACGTCCTCAAGGTCCGGGTAGTCGGGGATGTTGCGGTAGGAAGTCGTGCTCGTGACGACCACGCCCGAAGGCGCCAAACTGTCCAGGTAGCGGAGGGCTTCGAGGGGCTCGACGCTGAGGATCATGTCCGCCCCTCCGCGGGGGATGAGGTCGCTGAAGATCGTCTCGGATGAAAGCCGGAGATGGGACTGGACCGCGCCGCCGCGCTGGGCCATGCCGTGCACTTCGGCCTGCCTGAGGTTCAACCCCTCATCCAGGGCGGCGTGGTCAATGACATAGGCGATCGACAGAATGCCCTGCCCGCCCACGCCGGCGAGGATGATGTCCTGCTTTCCCGATCCCCGGCCTTCCATATCAGCCCCTCCTCTTCGAGGAATAGGTCACACATTCCCTGACGGCGACGATGACCGACAGGCCCCTATGGTCGAGCTCCTCCAGGATGATTTGGACGTTGCGCTCATGGTTCCTGGGCAGAGGCTCGATGACCAGGATGTGTTCAGGCGGAACGCCCAGACCTTCGATGATCTTCAATAGGCCCGGACCCGTGGCGTGGCTCGTCTGGCCGCCGGTCATGGCCACCGTGCCATTGTCGAGGATGAAAACGGTCATGTCGGCGTCGGCCCGGGCGGCGCTGAGGAGGGACGTGATGCCCGAATGCCCGAAGGTCGAGTCGCCGATGACGGCCACGGCAGGCCGGATGCCGGCGTCCGAACCGCCGTGGGCCATGCTGATGCTGGCCCCCATGCAGACGCAGGTCTGGATGGCGTTGTAGGGAGGGAGCGCGCCCAGGGTATAGCAGCCGATGTCGCTGAAGACGTTCGACCCGGAGCGGTCGCGGAGGGCTTCGTTCAGGGCCTTGAGGGTGTCGGCATGGGGGCAGCCGGCGCAGAGCTGGGGCGGGCGGCCGGCGAGCGGCCTCTCCCCCGCCTCGAAATGCTCGAGCGGTCTCAGACCCATCGCCTCGCGCACGATGTCGGGCGAAAGCTCCCCGGAGGCGGGCAGCTCGCCGCTCATCCGTCCGAGGACGGTCTTGCCCGGCACGCCGTACAAACCGCGCAACAGCCTCTCGATCAGAGGATAACCCTCCTCGGCCACGAGCACGCGGTCCACATGGTCGGTCAGGCGGCGGATGAGGCTTTCGGGCGCGGGATAGGTCGAGATCTTGAGCAGGGAGGGTTTGGACGCGAGCCCCCGGATGTTTTCCTGGACGTAGTTCCAGGCGATTCCCGAGGCGATGATCCCCAGGCTCCTGTCGGAGGGATTGAGCGTCAGGGCGTTGAAAGGGGATGATTCCGAGGCGGCCAGAAGAGCGCCCTGCCTCTCAAGAAGCTGCTTGAACCTGCGGCGGGCATTGACGGGCAGAAGCGTCCAGTCCTGCCATTGACCGAGACGGAGAGAATTCTGGGACCGCGGCTCCCGCGGCATGACGACCGAGCGGCTGTGCGATATCCTTGTCGTAAGGCGCAGCATGACCGGGATGCCGAGCTTCTCGGAGAGGTCGAAAGCCTCCCGGGTCATGTCGTAAGCTTCCTGATGGCCCGCCGGTTCGAAGCAGAATATGCGGGCGAAATCGGCGTAATACCGGCTGTCCTGCTCGTTTTGGGAGCTGTGCATGCCCGGGTCGTCGGCGGCGACGACGAGGAGCCCGCCGCCCACGCCGGTCAGAGCCGAGTTCATAAAGGGATCGGCCGCGACGTTCAATCCGACGTGCTTCATCGACACCAGGGCCCTCCGGCCGGCGAAGGACGCTCCCAGGGCTTCTTCGAAAGCCGTCTTTTCGTTGACCGACCAGGCGGCCTTGTATCCTCTCTCTTCGGCCGGCCGGCGGAGCAGGTATTCGAGAATCTCCGAGGCGGGCGTCCCGGGGTAAGAATAGGCCGCCGACAGCCCGGCGTGAATCGCTCCCAGGGCGACCGCTTCATCTCCCAGCAAGACTTCTTGCTTCATCGCAAAATCCTTTTTCATCGCTTCCCCGACGCTGTCTGTGCGAAAGGGGCTTCGGGGAGTCGTTGACGGTTGAAGATGTAGAATACCCGCCCCCCAACGGAGTGTCAAGGCGGCCCGAAGACCGGCGGCGCGGGCCGGGAGCCGGAAAACGGGGCCTTGTCTCAAATCCTAGTAATTAGATAAAATTGTGTTGAAATTGATTCGGGATTTCATTAAGATAGGGCCGCCTTCCGCACGAGACCGGAAAGGCGCGATGGAGGACAGACGATGATCAAACTCTCCACCAAAGGACGCTACGGAACGCGGCTGATGATCAATTTGGCCGGCCATTTCAAGGCCGGCCAGGACGCCGTCATCCTCAAGAACATCTCCGACGAAGAGGACATCTCCATCCGCTACCTTGAACAGATCATCATCCCCCTCAAAATCGCCAAGCTGGTGAAAAGCATCCGCGGCGCAGGCGGCGGATACACCCTCGCCCGCCCACCCTCGAAGATCAGGCTGTGCGACATCCTGGAGGTGCTGGAGGGCTCGTGCTGTCTGGTGGAATGCGTCGAGGATCCCGATTTCTGCCGGCGCGCGGATTCGTGCGCCGCTCACGAAATCTGGGTGGAGGCATCGCGCGTCCTGAAGAGCTATTTCGACAAATTCACCCTTCAGGACTTGCTGTCCATCCACGAAAAGAAGAAGAGCGAAGCCAGGAGCCACGGCTCTCCTCGCCCCGCGGGCCGAACCTCGTGCGGCCAGGCCCACCGCCGTAGGGCTGCCGGAGGACGCTAAGGAACCGGGCGGAAGGCCTTGAACCTCCGCTTTCTCGGCTCCCTCAAGTTCGCCGTTTTCCTGATCATCGGCCTGGCCTTGCTGTGCGTTCTGGGAACGTTCCTCCCCCAAGCTCGATCCGCGGAATCCGCCCCAGCGGGAGACCGCCCGTTGGGCGTTTTTTCCTTTCTTGTCCCCAAGGACATCTATCATTCGCCGCACTTTCTGATCCTGCTGTCTCTTTTCAGCCTGAACATCATCGTCTGCACCCTGACCCGGCTGAGGCCGAAGGCGCGCCGGGCGCTCAGGCCCTCTCTCGAGGCGGACGCCGGAATCCTACTTGCCGTTTCCGCCAGCGCGCAGCTCAATATGAAGTTGGAGATCGGGGCGGCGGCCGAATTCGTCGGGCGGACGCTTCGACGCCTCCGCTATCGGGTCCGGCGGGCTGAGGCGCCGGGACGCCTTGTCTTGCTCGGGAGAAAGCGGACGGCGGGTTCTTTCGGGTCGGATGTGGTGCATCTCGGGCTTCTGTTCGTCATCGCCGGAGGACTCGTCAGCGGCCTGGCCGGTTTTCGGACCGTTCTGGCCCTTGAAGAAGGAGCCATGGAGGCCGTCCCCCGCGCCGGTTTCAGCCTGCGATTGGACAAATTCGATATCGAGACCTACCCCGACGGCTCGGTCAAAGACTGGAAGAGCCGGCTCGCCGTCCTGGAGGACGGATGTCCCGTGGCCGGAAAAACGATCGAAGTCAATCATCCTCTCTCCTACAAAGGCTTTCTGTTTTATCAGAGCGGCTTCGCTCAGGTCCGCGAGAAGCCGGTCCTCGGACTGTCTGTTACTAAAACCACCGAACAGGGTTTCCGGCGGGTTGTTGCGGCCCGGCCAGGCACACCCATCTCGCTTGAAAAAAGCGGCCTGAGCCTGCTTGTGGTCCACTTCGTTCCGGACTTCGCGATCGACGATCGCGGAGAGGTCTTCTCCCGGTCCGAGGAGTTCCGGAATCCGGCGGCCTTGGTGGGAATTCTCGAGAACGGGCGGGTGGTTCACCACGGCTGGGTTTTCGCCAAGCACCCGGATTACGGCGGTTTTCACGGCCAGGCGGAATCCGATTATGCCGTCGGTTTTCTATCTCTGAAATACGGCGTGATCTCGTACGTCGAAGCGGCTCGCGATCCGAGCACGCCGCTCATATGGATAGGCTGCGGCCTTGTCATGGCCGGACTTTTTTTGGCCTTTTACTGGCCGCCGCGCGAAACGCGAGTCCTCCTTGAAACGCATTCCGGACGGACGCGCCTCACCGCCGCCGCCTCCGGAAGAAAAAACAGGGAAGCGATAGCCGAAGAATTCCGAAGCCTCGTCGGAGAGTGGAGAAGCTTGCGATGAACGAAACGTTCTTTTTCCAGTCCGCCCTCGTCCTCTACGCCCTATCGGCGGCCTCTTATTTGATCTTTCAGCTCGGACGGCGACGGTTTTTTTCCGGGGCGGGCTGGACCGCCGGCCTGATCGGCCTCGCGCTCCATAGCGGTGCGCTCATCCAGCGCACCCTGGCATCCGGCCATGCCCCATTCACCAACATGTACGAGTCCCTGTCTTTCCTGGCCTGGTCCTGCCTGCTGGCCTACCTGGTCATGGACAGGCTGTTCAACCTGCCGAAGGCGGGATTTTTTCTCCTCATCATCGTCCTGGCCTTCATGCTTCTCGCCAACTCGCCGCTCATGCCCAAGGACATCAAACCCCTCATGCCCGCTCTGCAGAGCGTCTGGCTGTGGCTTCACGTATCCATCACTCTTTTGGGCGAGGCCTTTTTCGCCGTGGCGTTCATCACCAGCATCCTGTATCTCTTCGCCTCGTCCTCGCGGAAGAAGGCGCCGTCCGATAAAGCGAGGGCCTCGGCCGACAAGCTCGACCGAGTGAGCTATCGCGCGATCGCCGTCGGCTTTCCCCTCTTCACCCTGGGCGGCTTGGTCCTGGGCATGGTCTGGGCCCATAAAGCCTGGGGCGCCTACTGGAGCTGGGATCCCAAGGAGGTCTGGAGCCTCGTCACCTGGTTCGTTTACGCCCTCTATCTCCACACCCGGCTGGTGATGGGTTGGCGCGGCCGCCGGTCGGCGGTCATCGCCGTTCTCGGTTTCCTGGCCGCCCTGTTCACCTATTTCGGCGTCAACTACCTGTTGAGCGGCCTCCACAGTTACACCTGACGAATCCGGCTCGCCGCATGGCGCCTGTCACGGCCCTCATCGGCGGTTGCCGCCTCCGGGGCGCTCATCACGGTCCTCCCTCGATGCCCGTCCGTTACGTCCTCCTCCCTCCCCTGTTCTTGCCGATCCGCCGTCCCCCCGGGCAGGGGATGTCGTTTGAACGCAAGGGCGGCTGTAGATATAATGACTCACTGCGAAAAACCTGATTCTCTGTCGAGGAGAGCGGCATGGCCGAACAGAAACTTCCGGAACTGGGCAAGATCCCGCCCGCCTTTTTCGACCGCGTGATCTATCCGCGGCTGGGCGCCCGGGACCCGAACATCCTCATCGGCCCGCGACACGGCGTGGATTACGGCGTGGTCAAAGTGGGCGGCTCCTATGTGGCCATGTCCACCGACCCGTTTTTCATCGTGCCGTCGTTCGGATTCGGCCGGGCGGCCTGGTTCGGGTTCCACATCATCTTCTGCGACGTGGCCGTAAGCGGCCTCAAACCCAAATACCTGGCCATCGACCTCAACCTCCCGCCGGAGATCAAGGAGGAAGAGCTCGAGGCACTGTGGAACACCGTCCACGCCGAGGCGCGCAAGTACGGCATCAGCGTGCTCACCGGACACACGGCCCGCTACACGGGCTGCAACTACCCCATGGTCGGCGGGGCCACGGCGATCGCCGTCGGGCCGAAACGGGACCTGCGCGGTCCCTTCCGGGTGAAGGTCGGCGACCACATTGTCATCACTAAAGGCCCGGCCATCGAAACAACCGGTCTGCTGGCCGTGCTCTTCCCTCAAAAGTTCATCGAGGCCGGCGGCGAAGCGTTCCAAAAAGAGGCGGCGGCCGTTTTCTCCCAGATGTCGGTGCTCGACGACTGCGCCGTGGCCCGGAAGTTCCCCGGGGTCCACGTCATGCACGACGCCACGGAATGCGGAATCTGGGGAGGACTGTTCGAGATGGCCCGGGCGGGCGGCTACGGCCTGCGTGTTCGGGAGGACCTCATCCCCATACAGCCCGTCATCCGTCGTACGGCGGAACTCTTCGACTTCGACCTCTTCACCGCCATCAGCGAGGGAACGCTGATTGCCATTACGGCTGAAAAAGAGGCAGACAAACTCGTCGCCGCCTTCAAGCGCAAGGGCATCCCGGCCGCGGTGTGCGGCGAGGTCGTCCCTGAGAAGGCGGGGTGCCGCATCCTCGGCCCCTCGGGCGAGCGGCCACTCACCCACCCCGTCGAGGACCCCTACTGGCGTCTGGCCGCGGAATTTTCCGCCTAAATCCGGGTAGCTCCGAAGGCTAAACCAGAGCCCCCTCGGTCCAGCCGATGGTTTTGATGTCGATGTTCTTGAGGTCGCTCGTTCCGAGTTGATAGACTTTGTCGGCGGCCTCGACGCAAAGGGCGGGCGGCGAGATCGGCCAGGGCTCTCCCCTCAGCTCGTCCCTCTTGGCCTGGATGATCTTCAGGCCGACCGCATCCAGGGCTACGGGGTCGGTCCCGCCCATCAGGCCGTAGTAGGGCCATCGGTACCGCGGGTCGAACTGGGGGCCCTTGTCGCACACCGGATGCAGGGCGTCCACCAGAATGAGCTTCGTTTTTCCCTTGACCCGGGGAAGAAGCCAGATTTCCCCCAGTTTGGCGCTGTCCTGGTAATGGTAATTCCGCGGGGCGCCCGAATAGAGGATATAGTTCTTGATCACCGTGCCGATCCCGGTCAGCCAGTGGGCCTTCAGTCCGGGAAGGCAAATCAGGGCGGTGATGGATTCGAGATCGACCGATCGGCCCTGGGCGTTTCTGATGTTCCCGGCGGGAATCCCGGCTTCAACCAGAGAATCCGTGATGATCTCGATCAGTTCGTCATGGGTGGGATTCATGAGAGGCGTCGGCACGAGTCCGACGACGTCTCCGGGGCCGAAGAGCGTCCTCCAGGCGGCTTTCATGTCGTTCTCGCCCGTGACTCCGGCCAAGATCTTCTGCAGCATGCTCTTTAACACGTCCTTGTCCACGTTCTGGGATGCATCCATGACCGCCCGGTCGCGGACGATGAACACCTTGCTCCGGCCGTTCGTCCGGACGATCCCCTGAAGCCCCTCCGCGCCAAAGAGGGTGGCGCCGAGCGTCGCGCCGACGGTCCCGCGGATGAAATCTCTCCGGGTAACCACGGATTTTCTTATTTTCATGTTCTCCTCCCTCACGACATTCTTTAAAAGAGGGATCGGCTCAAAATCTCCCGGGCGGATTCCGGGTCCGGGCATTCAAAAGCCAGGGCCAAATGCCGGCTGACGAGCTTGGTTCCCAGCCAGCCGTCCTCGATGGAAAAGAGCCCCTGATTTTCCTTGCCGCTTCCCGGTATCGCTCTCCCTTTCCGGTCCGGAAGGTAGGCGGCGGAAAAATCCTCCCAGGCCTTTGAGGCGTGGTCGCGATCCGGGTAGGCGATCACCAAGAGCCGGACCGCGCGTTTCGCCTCGCCGACCTGCTCCTTTTCGAAGGTAACCAGGACGGCCTCGGTGTCGGCACCCAAATTCAAAATGTTTTCATGACTGAGGTAATAAAGAGAATTCAAAACGAGATGAGAATAGAAATAGGCTGTTCTGTCCTTCCGGATCTGCCACGGCGAATCCTCGGCAGGCCGAACGGCCTTAAAAAGTTCCGGACGAGGCGGGTCGCTCCGTCCGGCGGCGATCGTTTTTCCCAGACGGAGGATGACGTCTTTGACTCCGGGCTTGTCCCTGGAGGCAATTATCCGGACATAGACATTGTCCGACCAGGCTCTCAGCAATCCCTGCCCATACAGCGCCCGGCGGGGCGGGACGACGGACGTCCCTGACCGGTCATCTTCCGGAGCGTTGAGAACCACGGCCTCGCCGCCCCAGTCGAGAGACAGCAGACCGAAAGCGTCCCGGGACTCCTTCATGAAATAGATCTCCACCAGGAGATCATTGTCCTCTCGATCCTTGTATTCATAGACCAGGAGGCGGCCGAAATGATAGCTCAGATAAAGCTCTCCTCCGCCGTTCATGTATTCGAAGATGTTCGTCTCATCGATCCGCCGGGGAGGCCCCTCGAGCCTCCATTCGCCGACGGCATCCGGAAGAATGATTTTGTCGGACGGCATGAACAAAGATACTCCTTGCCTTAAGGAAAAAAGGGACATTACGAGCAGCGTGAAGAACGCTGCCTGCAAGTCCCTCTTCCTGGCTCGGACTTCCATTCCTGATAGCCGTCTTCTAAAATACAGAAAATGCTCGGTTCTGACAACAACTCTCCTGCTTTCTGAATCCCGCGGCATTACGCGGTCCGGGCGGACTCCGAGCCGCACCCTCTCCCTGAGGGACGCTATTTCAATTTCACGCGCTTCAGCCGGAGCGAGTTGGTCACGACCGAAACCGAGCTGAAGGCCATGGCTGCGGCGGCGATCATCGGGTCGAGGAGAACGCCGAAGAACGGGTAAAGCGCGCCGGCGGCCACGGGGATGCCGGCCGTATTGTAGGCGAACGCCCAGAATAAATTCTGCTTGATCGTCCGGATCGTCCGGCGGCTGAGCTCCAGGGCCGCGACGACAGCCGTGAGATCGCCCTTGATGAGTGTGATGTCCGAGGCCTCCATGGCCACGTCCGTTCCCGTGCCGACGGCGATGCCGATATCGGCCTGGGCGAGGGCCGGAGCGTCGTTGATGCCGTCGCCGACCATGCCCACCCGTTTGCCGGCCTTCTGCAGTTCGCGGATGACGGCCACTTTGTCTTCGGGCCGAAGTTCGCTCCGAACTTCGTCGATGCCGGCGGCGCGCGCCACGGCCTCGGCCGCGCTGCGGTTGTCGCCGGTGAGCATGACGACGTTGACGCCCATGTCCCTCAGGCGCCGAACGGCGCGAACCGAGCTTTCCTTGAGCGCGTCGGCCACGGCGAAAAGGCCGGCCGATCGGCCGTCCACGGCCGCAAAAACTGTCGTTTTCCCCTCGCCGGCCAGTTCCCCGGCGCGGGCCATCAGATCATCCGCGGGACGGGCTCCGTTCGCCGCGAGGAACCCGGCGCTGCCGACAAGAATCGGCTTGCCCGAAACGACAGCTTCGACGCCCTGCCCCTCCACGGCGCGGAAATCAGAGGCTTCGGCGAGCTCGATTCCCTCGCGGCGCGCCCTGTCGACCACGGCCTCGGCCAGAGGATGTTCGGACAACCTCTCGACCGCGGCGACGGCCGCCAGAAGCGTTCGTTCGTCATACGGCGGGGCCGGGGCAATATCCGTCACCTCGGGTTCGCCCTTGGTCAGAGTTCCCGTCTTGTCGAAGACCAGGGTGTCGAGCTTGTGGGCCGTCTCCAGGCTCTCCCCTCCCTTGATGAGAATGCCGTGCTCCGCTCCCCGCCCCGTGCCGACCAGCACCGCTGTGGGCGTCGCCAGGCCCAAAGCGCAGGGGCAGGCGATAATGAGCACGGCCACGAAATTCAGAATGGCGAAGCGCAGGCCGGGAGCCGGTCCGAAAACGAGCCAGACGAGAAACGTCAGGACGGCGACCGAAATGACGACGGGCACGAAGACCCCGGCGATGACGTCGGCCAGGCGCTGGATGGGCGCCTTGGAGCCCTGCGCCTCCTCGACGAGCTTGATGATCTGAGCCAGGGCGGTATCCTTGCCCACCTTGGTCGCCTGGAAGGTGAAGCTTCCCGACTTGTTGATCGTGGCTCCGATGACCTCGTCACCGGGACGTTTGGCCACCGGCAGGCTCTCGCCGGTGATCATGGCTTCGTCGACCGAGGAATTTCCGCTCTCCACGCGTCCGTCCACGGGGATCCTCTCACCGGGACGGACGAGGACGATGTCGCCGACGGCCAGTTCCCCGACCGGGATGTCGGCCTCGCGGCCTTCGCGGATAAGACGGGCCGTCTTGGGCTGGAGTCCGGCCAGCTTGCGGATGGCCTCCGAGGCGCGGCCCTTGGCCCGGGCCTCGAGCAGCCGTCCGAAGAGGATCAGGGTGATGATGACCGCCGCAGTCTCGAAATAGACATCGGGCTCTCGGCCGCCGAACCGGAAAAAATCAGGGAACACCACGGCCGCGGCGCTGGCCAGGTAGGCGGCCGACGTCCCGACGGCGATGAGCGTGTTCATGTCGGCCGTCCTATGCCTAAGGGCGGCCCAGGCTCCGCGGTAGAAACGCAGGCCGATCCAGAACTGGACGGGGGTCGTCAAAGCCCAGAGGACGGCCGAGTTGTGAAGAAAAGCGGGAAGAAAGGCCGCGCCATGAAACATGCTCCCGACGAAAACCGGAACGGTCAGGCAGAGGCTGATGAGAAAATCGCGCTTCAGGCCGCGGTATTCGCGCTCCCGTGCGGCGCGCTCGTAATCGACGGCCTCGCCCTCCCCCGCTTCGATCACCTTGTATCCCGCGCTCTCGATCGCCTTCTTGAGCTGCGGGGAGGCGATTTCCGTGGGCAGGAATTCGACTCGAACCCGTCCCAGCGCCAGATTGGCCGCGGCGCGGACGACGCCCTTCGTTTCCCGAAGGGCCTTCTCGATCTTGGCCACGCAGGAGGCGCAGCTCATCCCCTCGACCGGAAACTCGACCGAGGCCGAAGCCACCTCGTATCCCGTCGAGCGGACGGCCTGAACGAGATCCTCCGGTTTCACCAGGCGCGGCTCGAACAGGACCGTGGCCCGGCCCGTGGCGAAATTCACGTCCGCCCGCGCGACTCCCTTGAGGCCGCGGAGGCCTTTTTGGACATTCACCGCGCAGGAGGCGCAGCTCATGCCCGAAATGGGCAGGTCGAGCTTCTCCCGGCCGGTCGCTCTTTCGACTTCATCCTCACCGGCGTTTTCGTCATGGTTCCGGTGTTCCTTCCCCGGGCTTTCATTTCCTGAAGATTCGATGTTGTTTTCCATGGTCGTTTCCGGACGATGCCCGGAAACCGCGGCATTCAAATAAAACTGCGGGTTTTGCTCGAACTTGTCCAGACAGCCTTGGGAACAGAAATAGTATGTCTTCCCCTCAAAAACAGATGTTCCCGCCGGACGGAACTCATCCACTTCCATGCCGCAGACGGGATCTCGAGCCATGGTGAAGGTATTATATCAGGGCGGAAAGCCGGAGACTATGCTTCTCCCCGAAGAGAAAATGAGCTAAGATGAGAACCGAAAAAAGGAGGCGTCATGAGATTATCCAAGCATCGGACTCCGGGAGCGACTTTCGCTCTCTGCGGCCTTTTCCTTTGCGCGGCCGCTGTTTTTCTCCATGCTCAGATCAACCCCGACCTGCTGGCCGGTCTGAAAGCGCGGAGAATCGGCCCGGCCAACATGAGCGGCCGCATCGGCGCCATCGACGCCGTGGCCTCCGATCCCAACGTCATCTATGTCGGCGCCGCGGCCGGAGGCGTCTGGAAGTCCACGGACGGCGGCGTGTCCTGGACCCCCGTTTTCGACGATCAGCCGGTCGCCTCGATCGGCGCCATCTGCATATTCCAGAAGAATCCCAATATCGTCTGGGTGGGGACCGGGGAAGCGGCCCCGCGCAATTCCGTGAGCGTCGGCCGGGGAGTCTACCTCAGCCTCGACGCCGGGAAGACATGGAAGGCGATGGGCCTCGAAAAAACGGAAAAAATTTCCAGGATCCTGATCCACCCGGACAATCCCGATATCGTCTATGTCGCGGCCCTGGGACCCACCTGGGGCGACGGAGCCGAGCGCGGCGTCTTCATGACGGTCGACGGCGGAAAAACCTGGAAGAAAGTCCTGTATGTCGATGCCAGAACGGGCGCGTCCGACTTGGCCATGGATCCCTCCAACCCGCGGCGGATCCTGGCCGGCATGTGGGAGCATCGGCGCTGGCCCTGGTTATTCGTTTCCGGAGGACCGGGAAGCGGACTCTACCTCACTGAGGACGGAGGGCTCACCTGGGAAAAGCAGACGACGAAAAACGGCCTTCCGAGCGGCGATCTGGGCCGCATCGGCCTGGCTTTCGCCGCCGGGCGACATCAGACGGCCTATGCCCTGGTCGAAGCGACCCGGAGCGTGCTTCTGCGTTCGACGGACGGCGGGGAGAACTGGCAGGTCGTGAACGACGCGCCCAATTTCAACAACCGCCCCTTTTACTACAACCGCATCTGGGTCAATCCGGTCAATGAAAACATCGTCTACATGCTGCACACCCGGCTGATGGCCAGCGAGGACGGGGGCAAAACGTTTCAGTCTTTGACGAGCTCCGGGCAATCCCACGTCGATTTTCACGCCCTGTGGATCGATCCCTCCGGGGAAGTCCTGATCCAGGGCAACGACGGAGGCGTCGTCGTCAGCCGAAACCGCGGCCGGACATGGCGCTTCGTGGCCAACCTGCCGCTGGGACAGTTCTACCACGTGACGCTGGACAACGAATATCCGTACAACGCTTACGGCGGCCTCCAGGACAACGGCACCTGGCGCGGGCCGGTCTACTCGCTGCGCGGCCGCTCGATCGGCGATTACGATTGGCTCAGCGTCGGCGGAGGCGACGGATTCGACGCCGCCGCGGATCCGGAAAACCCGAGCTGCGGCTACGGCATGTCGCAGGGCGGGAACCTCTATCACTTCGACATCACCGCCGGTACGAGCCGCAGTTGCGTTCCTACCGAATCCGAGGTCAAGCACCGCTACAACTGGAACGCCGGATTCGCCGTCGATCCCTTCCGGCCGGCGACGATCTACCTCGGCAGCCAGTTCGTGCACCGCAGCCCGGACAAAGGCCGCACCTGGGAAATCATCAGCCCGGACCTCACAACCAACGACCCGGAGAAGCTGAAACAGTCGGAGTCGGGCGGCCTGACCCTCGACATCTCCAACGCTGAAAACCATTGCACCATCCTCACCATCGCCCCCAGTCCGATCAGGGAGGGAAAGCTGTGGGTGGGAACGGATGACGGGAATATCGCCCTCACCCGGGACGGGGGGGAAAGCTGGGATTTTGTTTCGGCCGGCCTCACCTCGGGCCGCAAGCCTCTCGCACCGGCCGGAGCAGCCGTGCCCCACATCGAGCCTTCGCGTTTCGACGACGCCGCGGCCTACGCCGTTTTCGACGATCACCGGCGATCGAACTTCGCCCCTTACGTTTTCGTCACTCGGGACGAAGGCCGGACCTGGAAGAGCCTGGCGACGTCGGAAATCGACGGCTACTGCTTCGTCATCAAGGAGGATCCGGTCAACAGGAACCTGCTCTTCCTGGGAACCGAATTCGGGCTCTTCGTGAGCCTCAACGGAGGCGGGTCGTGGATGAAGTGGACTCACGGCCTGCCCACGTGCCCGGTCTATGACCTGGCCATCCATCCGCGGGAGAACGACCTGGTCATCGCAACCCATGGCCGCTCTCTCTACGTCATCGACGACATCACGCCCCTGCGCGAGATTTCCGGGGAAATCGCGAAGAAAAAGTTACACCTGTTCTCCATTCCCGACGCCCGCCTTTTCCAGCAGGGACGGATGAGCCCGGCATCGAATCCCGGCGACGGAGCCTTTCTCGGGGAGAACAAACCCTTCGGAGCCTGCATCAGTTACCATCTCATTCCCTCCGAAAAGAAACCCGAAGAGGCGGCGGCCGAGCCGGCTCGAGACGCGAGGAGCGAGGCGGCCATGGCCTTCATGACGGGCGGCCAAAGGCCCGCGGGCATGCCGTCGGCCGCGGCAAGGAACCGGAGCCGAGTGTCGGTCACTATCTTCGATGAGAAAGGCCATTTCATCAGCCGTATCAACGGCACGGAACACGCGGGCCTCAACCGGGTGATCTGGGATTTCCGGGAGACCGAGGCTCCCGGCGGCGCGGCGGAGGAGGCCCAGACCGCGGCAAGAAGCGCCATGTTCTTCGGCCGCGGACGGGGAGGAATCACGGCTCTGCCGGGGACATACACCGTCAAAGTCAAATACGGAGACCAGGAAGCGAGCGGAACGTTCAAAGTCCTGCCCGACCCAAGGCTCGAGGTCGACCTCGCCGTCCTGAAAAACAATCATGAACAGGCCCGCAAGGCCCAGAGCCTGAGCCGGCTCGTCCTGCGCGCCGGCCGCCAGCTCCAACAGACGCGACAGGCTCTCCTGACGGTGAAGGACGGCTTGAGGGCCAGCCGCAATCCCCGCTCGGCTGAACTCCTCAAAGCGGCGGAGGATCTCGAAAAGAAGATCAGGGATTTGTCGGAGACCTTGAATCCCACGCCGGCCAAGCAGGGGATGGCCGACCGCTCGGCGAGCCTGAGCATGCAGGTCATGCGCGCCGTGATGGGAATCTCGTCCGCCGGCTACGAACCGGTCTCCCAGGCGGCCCGGGTGCGCCTGGACAAGGTGAAGCCGCTCCTGGAGGCGTTCGTGGCAAAATACAACGACGTCTATCAAAAGGACGTCGAGGACTTCAAGACGAAGCTTCGGGAGGCGGATTTCTCTCTCTTCGGGCCATTCCTGCCCTTGAAGATCGAGTAGCGGGCGGAACGAAAGCCCGGAGCAGGCGGAAGCCGACGCCTCTCGCCGGAGCTGTGGGTCGAGGGGATGACTCCCGCCTAGGCATGAAGATATGCCGCATCTTCAAACCGCCTAAAGACCCTCTGCCGTAAGATCTTTTTGACTTCCGGTTCTCTTTCGAAAGGCAATCAACGAGCGATCGTCCGGCCCGCCCGGCGGCTGTCCGGAGAATTCCGTGAGCCAGAATCCCTTGGTTTTGCGCATTCAAAGGCACGTGCGGCCGCTCGTCGATAAAAGTTGGTCATCACCCTCTCATATCAGCTAGTTTACGGAATGGGCAAGTGCTTCTGCTTCGGCAGAATTTTCACTTGTATTTACCACAAGGAGAAGAAAGTCGTGTGCCCGCTGCAAAGAGACCGATGATTTCTCCGCTGTCGCCCTCCAATCCTGTTTTCGCAGAAGCCCGGAGCGGCAAGCGCATTCCCAACGCCTTGATCGCCACTCTTGTCCAGCTGGCAGTGGTGTTTGGCGGAATGCTGTTGGCCTTTTTGCTCACCATTCTTATTGCCGGCGATGCGAAGAAGGCGGATGCCTTGATGGACTCCTCCTATGGGCTGGTTGTTCCCTTTGGGCTTGTTCTGCTCCTTCTTGGAATATGGATTCGTCTGTATGAAAAGAGGCCTTTCAAATCCCTGGGACTGGTCTGGCCGATCAGCAGGGCGCTCCGAAGCTATTTCATCGGATCTTTCTTCGGTGCTGTTATGGTCGGGGGGATCGTGGTTTTGTTGGCCCTCTTCCAGAAGGTCACGATGCAAAGCAACAATCTCAAGGCCGGCGGGCTGAAGGCCCTGGCCGGAGGATTGATCATTTTCCTGTGCTTCGCTGTCCAGGGAGGAGCGGAAGAAATCGTCTTCCGTGGCTGGTATATGCCCGTGTTGGGAGCTCGATACCGACCGTGGATCGGTATCCTCGTGTCATCGGTGATTTTCTCAGCGCTGCATTTAGCTCCGAATCCGGTTGCCATAGTCAATCTGATACTGTTTGCTTTGTTTCTCGCTCTACACTTCTTGCGTGATAAAAGCATATGGTGGATATGCGGCTGGCACACCGCCTGGAATTGGACTATGGGGAACGGTTTGGGATTTGTCGTCAGCGGTCAGGCCACGGCGGGGACCGCCCTGGTTGATCTTCAAGCCGAGGGGCATCCATTGCTCACGGGAGGAGACTACGGCCTGGAAGGAAGTCTCATGGCGACCGCGGTTCTCCTGTTGGGAATCTTAGTCGTCGTGTTGACTAATCGCCATCGATGGAGGGACACCAGACGTTGCCCTGCGCCGGACTGATCCTCGCCCCGGTTGATATATTCCATGTTGATGATGATCGAGCGGTGGAACCGGAGGAAGCGTTGGGCCGGAAGGCGTTTTTCCCATTCCTTCATGGACCTGAGCACCAGATCTTTGAAGTGAGGGAAGCATTTCGATAGGGCGACAGGCCGTCAATGCGCGGCTCCCCGCAGGAGGCCGAGAACGGCGCGGCCGAGCGCCGAATACGTTCCGTTCAGGAGATTGATGACGGCGACTTTCCGAACAAGAGTCATGAGATGGGCCGTGGGCATGCCCGCCGTTATCATATTGTAGGGCAGGGATCCGAAGAAATACTGAGACCAAAAGAAATTGCAAGTGGAGACATCATGCACGCGGCAGATGGTCATGAGGGCGGAGATAAACCTCTCGTCCAGAGGCGTCCAGAACTCGAACACGTCCCGGGCGAATATTTTGTCCCAAGCGGCGATGTTGCTCTGGAGCTCATCCGGCCCGGCCTTGTACAGCCAGGACTCGCCGAAGACAAGGCGCTTTCCATGGCCGGCGGCCAATGCGGCGATGCGATCGATTTGATCGGTCATCAAATCGCCGAGAATCGGGTAAAGATGGAGATCGATCACATCCACGGATGTTTCGGCGGCAATCATCTCAAAGACATCGATCGGGCTCCAGGTGCCGGCTCCGAGACCGATCCTCGTTCGGCCGCGGTCGAGGCCGTCAAGAACGGTTCGGGCAAAATAATGAAGATTTCCGACATGGAAATCCAAGCCGGTATTGTTCGACTGCGTATCGGGCTCGTTGAAGATTCCCAGAAAATCCGGCTGGATTTCACGAATGATGAGCTCGACCTGCCGGCGCGCCTTCCGCGAAAACGACTCGATCGTCTCCCCGCTGTAATCCCAATCGACCCGGCTGAATTCGCTCGGCGGGAAAAACGCCCCCAGGTCCATGCAGACTTCCATGCCTTGCGCCCGGATGGCCTCGGCCAAGCGCTTGTAGAAATCCAAATATTCTCTATGACGGGGGAATTCGGGAAGGAGCATCGGATATTCGAGGCTGATCCAGACGGCCTGAATCCCCATTTCCTTGAATCGTTGGATGAAGAGGAGTGAACCCTGAAAAGCCTTCGGCCTGAGGATGTCCTCCCCCTGATTCGCGTTGGCCGTCAACAATTCTGCCGCGTAGCGGGGAACTGAAGGCGCCATTGTCCGGCCGTCGAAGTGGCGTTCGACGACGGACAGCTGCCTGTTCAGCAGGTCGTACAGAAAGCGGTAGGCGGGCGGGACTTCCGCCGCCGGCGCCGCCGCGGCCGCCGCCCATGAGACTCCCAGAATTCCCAAAACGATCTTTCGACGAAACTTCCCGCACTCTATCATTATTCTCACCTTTGATCGTTCTCTTTGTCCCTCAGTATATCAGACATATCAAGCCTTTGATGCTTGGCGAACCGGCCTCTGTTTCTCTCTCGGTGAGGGAAGGCCAGAGGGCCGGCCGCAATCCCCGCTCGCCCGAACTCCTCAAAGCGGCCGAGGAGCTTGAAACAAAACTCAAGGACTTGGCGGAGATGTTGAATCCCCCTCCGGTCAAGCAGGGAATGGCCGACCTTTTTCTCTAAATTCTCTACGGTGATGATTCCACGAATCCGAGGAATCCTTTCCTGCATTCCTCGAAGTGCCGCCGGTCGATAAAAATGAGGGATTGCCTCTTCCGGGAAAAGAGCATGACCGAATCCCCGGAGCGCCACATGGGCAGAACTTCGAAAAAATATTCCAGTTGCTCTTTGAAGCTCTCGGCCACTTCCGGGGCGAGATCAGGAGTCGTTTTCAAGTCCCATGTTTTTACCGTCCGGCTCCTCATGATCTCCTTGATGAGGCCTTTCAAGCCTTTAAAGTCCCACTGGCTCCGACCGGGAGGGGCCAGACAAACGGAATAAGCCAGACTGTGGAAGGCATAGCCGGCGGAATGCTTTCCCCATTTCCGGTCCAAGGATCGAAGGATCGCTTCCAGCGCCTCATCGCTCAAGACCTCAAAGGAATATTCGATCGCCGACAGACCGCTCTCCCGGCAGGCGAACCGTCCGGCGGCGCCGCCGACATCCTTGCCGGAAAGAATTTTCATGTAACGGAAATTCACATTGACGGAATGCCCCAAACATCGACGCTCGACCGGCATCTCTCCAGCCAGAGTCTCAACCTCATGTTCCGACATCCCCCAGGCGAGTCTTCCGAGGTTCAGACCGTCATCTTCCTGCCCGGCCGGATGCAAGTTCATAACCAGAGACACCAATAAAACCGGCAGAAAAAGCGAAGTCATGAAGTCTCCTTCAGCTGAAGATCATAGAGGTTTCAACTCGGTTTGGCACGCGTTGCGGTCCACGTCCCATCTCCGGAAAGTGTAAAACCGCCGTCAAAGACTGTCAAGAAAAGTCCGAGCCCGAACTTGAGACGCGGACGAGCAAGCCCCCCGAGTTGAACGCCGACTCAACATTACTTAGAATGGAGCCAAAGAAAGAGAACGGGCATGGATAAACTCTCCTCCCTGCGCGCCCTCATGGCTCGTCGCGGACTGGAGGCCTACGTCGTCCCCTCCACGGACCCGCACCAGAGCGAATACCTGCCCGAGTTCTGGCAGCGGCGCCGGTTCCTCAGCGGTTTCACGGGCTCGGCGGGCGACGTCGTCGTTACCCGGACCGCGGCCGGCCTGTGGACGGACTCCCGCTATCATCTCCAGGCGGAACAGGAGCTCGGCTCGAGCTCCTTCACGCTGTTCCAGCTCGGACTTCCCGGGGTGCCCGGTTGGCAGGAGTGGCTGGCCCGGGAGCTGAAAAAGGGTTCGACGGTCGGCATCGATCCAAAGCTGATCACTCATAAGGATTACGTGAAACTCGAAAAAATCCTCAGGAACCGCGGCAAGCGACTCAAGGCGGTGAATCACAACCTCGTGGACATGCTGTGGAAAGACCGGCCCGCGCCTTCCCGGCGCCCGGTCCTCCCCCACTCTCCCCGCTTCGCGGGCGAGACCGTCGCCTCCAAGCTGAGCCGGATCCGCGGGAAGATGAAGGAAGCGGGCGTCGACCTTCACGTCCTCAGCCGCCTTGACGACATCGCCTGGCTGTTCAACATCCGCGGCTCCGACGTTCCCTATAACCCGGTGGCCATCGCCTACGCCCTTGTCGGCCGGAAAATCGCGCGTCTCTATATCGACCCCGTCAAGGTCACGCCCGAGTTGTACGCCGCCCTAAAGGGATCGGCCGACATCAAGCCCTACGACGCTTTCGGCGGAGATCTCGACCATCTCGCACGGCGGGGGCTTCGCTTCTGGGCGGACGACGGCTCGACGAGCCGATGGATCACCTCGATCCTGGGAAAGAAAACGGCGCGGCATCCCGAACCGAGTCCCGTCGGTCTGTTCAAGGCGCTCAAGAACGCCGCGGAAATCCGGGGGGCCCAGGAAGCGCATCTGGCCGACGGCGCGGCTCTGGTCGGATTCCTGAGCTGGCTCGACCGGGCCTCGAAGGGCGGGACGGTCACAGAGCTTTCCGCCGAGCGCAAGCTCCTGGAATTCAAGAGGCAAAACCGTCTCTTCCGGGGTCCGAGCTTCAGGACGATCTCCGCTTTCGGGCCTCACGCTGCCGTCGTCCATTATGCGGCCGATGCGAATAGCGACATTCCGCTCGGCCGGCGCGGCCTCTACCTCATCGACTCGGGCGGACAGTATCGCAACGGCACGACCGATATCACCCGCACCGTCTGCCTCGGCCGCCCGACAAGAGAAGAAAAAGAAGCCTTCACCCTCGTTCTCAAAGGCCTGATCTCCCTGACCACGGCCGCCTTCCCGGCCGGGACGGCCGGCCGGCAGCTCGACGCCCTGGCCCGGATCGCCCTCTGGGACCGGGGCTGGAACTACGGCCACGGCACCGGTCACGGCGTGGGCGCCTTTCTCAGCGTCCACGAGGGGCCCCAGGCGATCTCCCCCACCCGCTGCCGGGGAACGGCCCTCGAGCCGGGCATGATCACCTCGATCGAGCCGGGATTCTACCTCGAGAGCCGGTTCGGCGTGCGGCTTGAAAACCTGGTTCTCGTAGTCGTGGACAAAAGGCGGTCGTCGGCCAAACAGAAGTTCTTCACTTTCGAAACCCTGAGTCTGTGCCCGATAGACATCTCCGCCCTGGACCCCCAGCTTCTCGCCGCCGGGGAAATCGCCTGGCTCAACGCCTATCATGCCGGGGTGAAGAAAGCCCTGAGGCCGTTTCTCGGCCGCGCCGAGGCGGAATGGCTGCAACAAAACACCCATCCTCTGTGACCCTCCGTCCCCCTTTCACATACAGAGGGTTGAACACATCAGGCGATTGAAGCTAATATAGGAAGCCACAGCGACTCCGTGGTCCTTGAGATCGCCGGGACGCGAGAAAACAACGAATTCCCGGAGGCCGCGCATGAACGACATGAAAAAACACAAAGCAGATGCCGGCAGGAATGCCTGGCGGCCGGAACGGTTCCACATCGACCTGGAAGGACTGGTGCCGGGCGAGAAACGGCGCCTCCATGAGCTGATGTTCGCCCACGGCCCGGGAAACGGGAAGATTATGCTCCTGCCCATCGACCAGGGCCTGGAGCACGGCCCCAGGGATTTCTTCGACAATCCGCCGGCCGCCGATCTCGAATTCGAGCTCCGTTTGGCGGCGGAAGCCGGTTTCTCCGGAATCGCCTGCCACATCGGGCTCGCCGAGAAGCATATGAAAAAATGGGCGGGCCGGGTGCCGCTCGTCTTGAAAATCAACGGCAAAACCTCGATCCTGCCCGACGACAGGCCGTTCTCCCCCCTGGACGCTACGGTCGAGGACGCGCTGAGGATGGGAGCCGACGCCATCGGCTACACTCTCTATGTCGGCTCCCCCGCCGAAGCCGAGGACATCGCCCAGTTCGCGCGCGTCCGGCAGGAGGCCAGGCGCTTCGGAATGCCGGTCATCATGTGGGCCTACCCCCGCGGCCCTCATGTCGAGGAACGCGGAGGGGGGCGGGATTCGCTGGCCATGGTCGATTACGCCGCCCGCCTGGCCAACGAGCTGGGCGCCACCCTGTGCAAAATCAACCTCCCCGTGCCGCCCAAACCCGATGACGACGGCCCCCCATCGCCTTTCAAGGGATACGGACGTTTCAAAGGCCTGACCCAGGAGCAGGCTCTGAGAATGGCCGTTCATTCGGCCGGACGGACGGGCGTGCTTGTCTCGGGCGGGAGCAGGCTCAGCGACGCCGATCTCATGGAAAAAAGCCGCCTTTGCCTGGAAGCGGGAGCCGACGGCCTGATTTTCGGCCGGAATATCTGGCAGAGAAAATACGACGACGCCCTGAAAATCAGCCGGGAAATCCGGGAAATGATGCGCTCCTTTTCGGCGGCCCGGCCGGGGCCGGCTTGATGTCCAAGAGAAAAACGCCTGACTTTCGATTTCCCTCGGCCCGGCCGATCAGCTTGACATCGGGATGACGAGTCTTTATTCTGTTGAATGAAGGGTCGTTTAAGCGGCCCGACCGGACCGGGGGTATGGAGATCGCCAGCAGCAGAAAACGCGAAGACCCGGCCCCCTCCAAAGAGAGCGGCCGCGCTGCAGAAAGAGTCCAGGAAATTCTGGGCCTTCTGGCCCGAAGCGTATCCTCCATCAAGATTTTCTCCCTGAGCCATTCCACATCTCAACGCCTCATGGAAGCCCTGTGGAATCAGCTCAGCCGCTTTCTCGAGGCGCATTTCAAGCTCGAGATCAGAGTCAAGGAATACTCTTTCTTCTATGAGGATCGAGTCGTTTACCGAGAAGAAAAGGCCCTCAAAAGCCTCCCCTTCCTGTTGTACAAGGACGGCACGAAAAAAATTCTATTCGACAAGGGACTGCGGAGGGAGGAACTCCTCGATTTCATCCTCCTCCTCAAGGAAGCCTTCGAGGCGCGTCAGGAAGACCTGGACCTCGTCCACATGCTCTGGGAACGGGATTACCCTCACATCCGCTGCTTCGCCCCCGACAGCTTTCTGGAAGCCAAGATCGCTCTCAACCTGGAAACCCAGACGCCGAACATCGACGACGCCGGCCTCACTTCCGGAAAGGTGGAGCTGACGTCCGAGGACCATTCCAGCCTGATTCACTCCCTCGACGACGGCTCAGCCTACAGCGCCGAGGCCGACCCGGCCCTGGACCTTGAAAGCGGGCTGGCCGCGGGCGACGGAGGAACACGGCTGAGCCATGAAGAAGACCTCACCCTCAAACAAATGCTCCAGCTCAACCGCAAGACGTGCTCCGAAATGGAGATGGTGTTCCTGATCAGCGAGATCCTCTATCTCGAAGCCAGGCCCAAGCAGTTCTCCGAAGCGCTCGGCGTCATGGACCGCATCCACCAGGATCTTATCAAGAAAGGCCGGTTCGACTGCGCGGCCCAACTGCTGAACAACTCCTACGCCGCCGCCGCGCGCCTCTCTCTCGAATACCCGTCGCCGGGATCGCTCATCAGCCAGTTCCTGGACCGAGCCCGAAGCTCGGAATCCTTCTCCCTGATCAAAGCCAGTGTCCTGGAGAACCGCCCTCGGGATTACCAGGATTTCTTCAGCTACATCCGGCTTCTGGGTCCCGAGGCGATGCTCATTCTGGGCGAAATTTACGACCAGCTCAAGACGCCTTCCTACATCGCGGCCCTAACGGATTATCTCCAGGGCCGGGCCCGCGAAGACCCGTCCTTCCTCCTCCGGCTGGCGGTCCCGAGCCGGCCCTCCCTGACGCGGACCATCATCAACATCCTCGCCATCCAGCCCGGAGACCGGGCGGCGCAAATGCTCGGCTCCTTCCGCGAGGGATGGCACAAGGCCATCCGGCTCGAGGCCGTTCGCGCGCTGGGCGGGGCGACCGACGAGCCGCGCACCCGCGTCCTGGTCGAATACCTCGACGATGAGGATGAAGAGGTCCGAATCGCCGCGGCGAAAAACATACGCGTTTTACTGGACGCTTTGGTCCAGAACAAGGTCAGGGATTTCATTCTCCAAAAAAACTTCTACAATAAAAGCGAAAGAGAAAAACTGGCCCTCATCGATCTTCTGGGCCGGAGCAGAACGACGGAATCGCTCATGATCCTTGAGGACCTCCTGAAGATGAAATCCGGTTTGCGCCATCGGGCCAAAAAAACGGCCACCCGGGTGACCGCGGCCGGAGTCCTGGGCCTCATCGGCACTCCCGAAGCCAGGAGCATCCTCGAGCGCGGGAGCCGGAAGGGGAACCGGAAAGTCCGGCGGGCCTGCAAAGAGGCGCTGAAGAGTCCTTTCAGGAGATGATCCATGAACGGCCAGCATGCCACAACGTTCGAAGCCGGCGTCTCCGCTCCCGAAATCCAGACTCAAAAAGAGGCGCTGCTCTTCATCGAACACCTCGGTCGGGCTCTCAAGGTCATCAAAATCTACGAGCCGAACAACCTTATCGCCGAACGCCAGATCAACGCCCTCTATGACCTGATGCGGGGGGTTCTCCTTCGTCAGCAGGAAGCCACTCTTCTCCTGAGGCAAAGCACGCTTTTTTTCAACGGCACAAAGGTCCGCTTCACGATCAACTCTTATGAGATATTCAAGTTCCTCACCCAGATCCTGAAAAAGAAAGGGATCGGAATCCTCTCTTTTCTTCCGGGCCTGACCCGGGAGGCTCTCCAGCTTTTCCTCCTCCTCCTGGGACGGCGGGCTGCGGAGGACGCCTCCTTCGAGGACATCGCTTCGGAGATCAGGCGGCTTCGGCTCGACACACACATCTCCATCGAGCCGGTGTCCTCATTCGACATTGGAGGTGCCCGGGAGGAGGACACGATCAAGCTCTTTTTCATGGGCATCTCCCACCTCAAGGAAATGTTCGCCAAATTCCTGGGCGGGCAGCTCCCCCCCTTGACCCTCTCCCGCAGACTCATGCAATCCATATTCAACCACATCTCGGAAAACGAGGCGTTTCTCCTGGGGCTGACGACCGTCAAGAACTTCGATGAATACACCCTCAACCATTCCATGAACGTCTGCGTCCTGTCGATCGCCCTCGGGCGCCGCCTGGGATTAGACAAGAACGAGCTGGCCGAGTTGGGAATCAGCGCTTTTTTCCACGACTACGGAAAAATGGAGCTGCCCAAGGAGATTCTGGACAAGCCCGGGGCGCTCGAGGCGGACGAGCGGAAAATCATCGAAAGCCATGTCTACCGCGGAGCGGAGAAGCTCTTCCTCCTCAAGGAGTCGGGAATGGTTCCCGTTCCCGTGGGAGCCATCAACGTCGCCATGGAACATCACGTCAACATCGACCTGACCGGCTATCCCAACTATCAGAAAAAAAACACCATCTCTTTTTTCAGCAAGATCGTCAAAGTTTGCGATGTCTTCGACGCCCTGACCACCACCCGGCCCTACCGGCCTCATGCCTTCCGCAGGGACCAGGCCCTGAGCATCATGGCCGCCGATACGGGCGTCGGCTTCGATCCGGTCATCCTGAAGGTTTTCATCAATATGATGGGCCTGTTTCCTGTCGGTTCGCTCGTCCTCCTGGACACGGGCGAGTTGGGCATCGTCATGGAGAACCATTCGGATTCCAGGCTGTTTTTCAGGCCCAAGGTCCGTCTGGTGACTGATCGCGACGGAGCGAGGATCATGGGCGAGGTCATGGACCTGACCGAAACGAATCCGGAAACCAAGCGGTTTGAAAGAAGCATCGTCAAATCGCTCGACCCGGAGGAATACCGGATCAACATCTCGGATTATTTCCTCGCCCAGAGTTCCTCAGGCGTCTCTCAAGCCATGAAGGACTGAACCGGAAGCTCGATGATCCCGCCTCCGATGACGAGATCACGATCATAGAAAACGGCGGACTGCCCCGGGGTGATGGCCCGCTGGGGAATGGAGAACGTCACCCGGCAGCGGCGCCGGCCGACCGCCTCGACCGCGGCTCTCACCCCCTTCTGCCGCGAACGGATCTTGACCGTCAACGACGACGGCCCGTCAAGCCCGGCCGCCGAAACCCAGTTGACGTTCGTCACGGTGAACGTTTTTCCATACAACGCTTGCTCCGGGCCGGCCACGACGGCGTTCCTCTTCGTGTCGATGCCGAGAACGTAAAGGGGCCGGGGAGAAGAAATGCCCAAACCCCGGCGCTGGCCGAGCGTGAAATGAATGATTCCCCGGTGGCGGCCGATGACCCTGCCGGCGGGGTCGAGGATCGGCCCCGGTTTCCCGGCTTCGGGAAACCTGCTCTTGAGAAAAGGGACGTAATCCCCGCCGGGGATGAAACAGATTTCCTGGCTCTCCGGTTTTTCCGCCGTGGGGAGGCCCAAACGGCCGGCCACGGAGCGGACCTCGTCCTTGGTCAGGTCCCCGACCGGGAAACGGGCGAACGCAAGCTGGCGCTGAGTCAGGGCATAAAGAAAGTAGGATTGGTCTTTGAGCCGGTCCCGACCTTTGCACAAAAGCCACCGTCCGGAAACGGGGTCGCGCCTCAGTCGGGCATGATGGCCCGTGGCCAAGCTTTTGGCGTTCATGCACCGGGCCTTTTCGGCCAGAAGGGTGAATTTTATGCGATCGTTGCATCGAACACAGGGGTTGGGAGTGCGCCCCCGGGCGTATTCTGCGCAAAAATTCCTGACCACACGCGCCTCGAATTCCCGTTCGAGATTGACGACATGATGGGAAATTCCCAATCCGGACGCCACGCCGGCGGCGTCCTCAACGGCCCCCCGGCCGCGGCGGCTTCGGGCGTCTTCCTTACCGCCCCGGCTCTCCAGAGCGGATCCCAGGTCCATGGTCAGGCCGACGACGCAGTATCCCTTTTCCTGGAGAAGCGCGGCCGCCACGGAGGAATCCACGCCCCCGCTCATGGCCACGGCGACAAGCTCTCTTTCCATCGGAGCATAGAATAAACGTTTTTTAAGGATGATTGAAGTCCTCATCAAGGAGGCCGATCCGCATCTTGATAGAGCGGCCACAACGCCATCGACGCGAACCGCTCGCGGATAAGGACATTGAAACCGGAGAGAGGGCTCCGGTCTCGGCTGTTCATTGAAGCGGATAAGCATAAAGCTGAAGATTTTTTCGGTCCTTGGCGGCTTTGGCGGGAGAGCGACGCATTGCGCCTCCGCGGGCTTTATGCTAAGATGCGACTGGTCAATCGGTCAGGAGACTCATCATGTCCGGTCACTCAAAATGGCATTCTATCAAACATAAGAAGGCCGCCGCGGACGCCAAGCGGGGCAAGATGTTCACCAAAATCATCAAGGAGATCAGCATCTCCGCCCGCATCGGAGGAGGCGATCCCGAAGCCAACCCCCGGCTGCGCAAAGCCGTCCTGGACGCCCGCGCGGTGAACATGCCCGCCGACAACATCAAGCGGGCCATCATGAAAGGCACGGGCCAGCTCGAGGGTTCCTCCTACGAGGATGTCATCTACGAGGGCTACGGTCCGGGGGGCGCGGCCCTGTACATCGAGGCCACGACCGACAATAAAAACCGCACCGTCTCCGAGCTGCGGCATATCTTCACCAAGAACGGCGGCAATATCGGCGAGTCGGGATGCGTGGGCTGGATGTTCAAACGCAAGGGCTACATCATCGTCGAAAAAGAGAAGGCCGAAGATGAGGACAAGCTCCTGGAGATCGTCATGAACGCCTCGGCCGAGGACATGGGGGAGGACGGCAGCAACTGGGAGATCATCAGCGCCCCGGAGCATTACGAGTCCGTGGTCGAGGCTCTGAAAGCCCAGAACATCGAAAGCGCCTCTTCCAGCGTCGCCTACCTTCCCCAGACCTATGTCAAGCTCGAGGGCAAACAAGCCCAGCAAATGCTCCGGCTCATGGAAGAGCTCGAGGACCACGAAGACGTCCAGCATGTTTGGTCCAACTTCGACATCGAGGAGGCGGAGCTGGAGGGCCTATCCTCCTGACTGACCCGATGAGAGTTCTCGGCCTCGACCCGAGCCTGCGGTCAACGGGATTCGGCGTCCTGGACGGCGAGAAGGGCGAATACAATCTGGTGAGCCGGGGAACGATCAGGCCCGGCCGCGGGCTGGCCCTGGAGAAAAGGATCAACGCCATCCGGGAAGGAGTTGAACGCCTCATCGGCGAGCATCGCCCCCTGGAGGCGGCCGTCGAAAATCCTTTCTATTCCCGGAACATCCGAACGGCCCTCACCCTCGGCCAAGTGCGGGGCGCGGTGATGGCGGCCGTCGCCTCCCGAGGCGTTCCCCTCTTCGAATACTCCGCCCTGGAGATCAAAAAAGCCGTCACGGGCTACGGGCAAGCGGACAAGCTCCAGGTGGCGGCCATGGTCCGGACGCTGCTCCGCCTGGGGGAAGAAGCCCTGGAGGAGGACGCCGCCGACGCCCTGGCGGCCGCCATCTGCCACATCAACATCCGGGACTTCCGCAGGGCGGTCGAGGAATCCGGCTGCTGACGATGAGGGACTCATGATCGCCCGCCTCAAGGGAACGATGGTCCGCAAGACGACCGGCCAAGTGGTCATCGACGCCGGCGGGGTCGGATACTGCGCCTTTATCCCGCTGTCGACCTATGTCCGCTTGGGAGAGGTCCAGGACACGATCGAACTTCTCATCCACACCCACCTGACCGATTCTTCGCTGACCCTTTACGGATTCGCCACGGAGGAGGAAAAAGGCCTTTTCCTCAAGCTCATCGGCATTTCCGGCATCGGCCCCCGGCTGGCGCTGAACATCCTGTCGGGCATCGGTCCTAAGGACCTCGAGGAGGCCGTCGAGAAAAGCGACGTCGCCCGCATCAGCCTCATCCCCGGCGTCGGCAAAAAGACGGCTCTGCGCATCGCCATCGAGCTGCAGGCCAAGCTGGAGAAGAAGGAAAAGATCCTGGCCGGGCGCGAGGGCGGGAAAACCGACGACCTCGTTTCCGCCATGGTGAACCTCGGCTTCCACAGGAAGGAGGTCGAGGCCGTCGTCAGGGAGGTCGTCAAGAGGCATCCGGCGGACGCGGGATTTGAGCCGCTCCTTCGGGACTGCCTGAGGAGCCTGGCCAGGCTGTAAATCATGCCCGCCATCCTGACTCCGGTACGGACGAAAGAGGACCTCCTCTTCGAGGACAGCCTCCGCCCCCGGACTTTCGAAGAATTCGTCGGCCAGGATTCGGTCAAAGAAAACCTCAAGGTGTTCATCGAAGCGGCCCGCAAGCGGGACGAGCACCTCGACCACGTCCTCCTCTACGGCCCGCCCGGACTTGGGAAAACCTCGCTGGCCTACCTCATCGCCAGAGAGCTCGGCGTGGGGATCAAGCCCACCTCGGGGCCGGTCATCGAGCGCACGGGCGACTTATCGGCCATCCTGACCAATCTCCAGCACAAGGAGATCCTGTTCATCGACGAGATTCACCGGCTGCCTCCGTCCGTCGAGGAACTGCTCTACTCGGCTATGGAGGACTTCAACCTGGACATCGTCATCGGCCAGGGGCCGGGCGCCCGGAGCCATAAGCTGAGGCTCAAGAAATTCACGCTCATCGGCGCCACGACGCGCGCCGGGCGGATCACGGCCCCCCTTCGCGGCCGTTTCGGCATCATCCACCGGTTGGATTATTACCGGGACGAGGACCTCGAGCGGATCATCCTCCGTTCGGCTGAGCTTCTCAAGGCGACCATCGACCGTCCGGGCGCCGGGGAGATCGCCCGGCGCTCCCGCGGCACTCCCCGAGTGGCGAACCGTCTCCTCCGGCGGGTGAGGGATTACGCCGACGTCAAGGCCGAAGGCGCCGTCACCGCCCGGGAAGCCAAGCGCGCCTTGGATATGATGGACGTGGACATCCTGGGGCTCGACGACGTCGACCGGAAGATACTTCAAACGATCATCGACAACCATGGCGGCGGACCGGTGGGCATCAACACCCTGGCCGCGGCCATTGATGAGGAAAAGGAAACGATCGAATCGATCTACGAGCCTTTCCTGATGCGCATCGGGTTCCTGGAGCGGACGCTCCGCGGACGAAAACTGACGGCCAAAGCCTACGACCATCTCGGCCGTCCGCTCCCGCGTCTCGAACCGCCCCAGAAAAAACTCTTCCAAGATTGAGCCCCCGAAGACGTGCTGACCTCCGATTTTGACTATTCTCTCCCGGCCGGTCTCATCGCCCAGCATCCCCTTCCCCGCCGCGACGATTCGCGGATGATGATCCTCGAGCGGCGGAAGGGCGCTGTTAAGGACGGACGAGTCAGGGACGTCGCCGACTTCGTCTCTCCGGGTGACGTCCTGGCCCTCAACTCAACCCGAGTGCTCCCGGCCAGGGCCTGGGGGGTCAAAGACGGGGCGGACATCGAATTTCTCTTTCTGGGACCGGCGGGGGCGCGGGGGCATTGGGAGGTTTTATGCCGGCCCGCGAGGCGCGCCTCGCTGGGCGCGGTCGTCCGCTTCACGCCGCGCCTTGAGGGCCGGGTGGCCGCAATCGGAGAGGAGGGACGCAGGACGTTGGACTTCGGCCGGGCGGACATCCCCGGCTTTCTGAGGCAAAAGGGATACGCGCCCCTGCCGCCCTATATCCGCCGCGGGAAAAGGCCGGACGGCCTTAGGGCGCGCGATCTGGCCCGCTATCAAACGGTGTTCGCCCTGAAAGGAAGGTCGATCGCCGCCCCCACGGCCGGCCTGCACTTCACTCCCTCCCTGTTGAGGGCGATAAGAAAACGCGGCGGCCTGACGGCTTTTCTTTCGCTCGAGGTGGGGACGGCCACGTTCCAACCCCTTCGCTCCGCGGTCGTGGAGAATCAAACCCTTCCCGAAGAGGATTACCGCATCCCCGCCGTCGCGGCCCGGGCGGTCAACGCCGCCAAGCGCGACGGCCGGGCGGTCATGGCCGTGGGGACGACGGTCGTGCGCGCCCTCGAGAGCGCCGCGCGCAAAGGCGCACAGGGGAGCGATTGCGTCCCCTCCGGCCGGGGCCGGGCCGACGTGTTCATCTCTCCGGGATTCACGTTCAAGGTCGTCGACAGGCTGCTGACGAACTTCCACCTTCCCAAATCCTCTCTGTTCATCCTGACCGCGGCTTTCGCCGGAAGGGAATTCCTTCTCGAGGCCTACCGACGGGCCGTCAGGGAGAAATACCGATTCTTCAGCTACGGCGACTGCATGCTGATTCTTTAAGAAGGTCCGAGAGAGGGATTCGGCGCCTGGCGCGGTTCCAATCGCTGCGGAATCTCCGGATTTCTCAGTCGGCTTCGCAATTCGCTCCCTCCGACAGTTCCGAAAACAGATTCCAATTTTCTCCCTTCCGGTATTGGAAGGCCGGAGCTGTCTCCGGGAGCTGTGCTCAGCCGGCCGGCAAGAATCTGCCGGAACTCCTTCAAAACCCGTCGCTTCCTTGCTGAACCGCGCATGCCGCCTCATCCCTCTCCCGAACCTTCAATCAAACTTGCGGGCGCCTATTTGACAAGAACATTCGCCTGGAATATAAAAATAGCGCCATGCCGGACGAAGAAGCCCAAAAAGAAAAGCTCGAGGAGATTCTCCATCCCGATGACCAGGCCAAGGCCTTCAAAATCACTCTCGTCTTTCCCCACCATACGGGTCCCGACTACGAAAAAGCGGTCGGCCTGGCCCGGCGAAGCCCGACATACAAGGCCGAAGGAGAAGGCGAATTCGTCACCCATCAGGCGACCTACACGCCCGACGAAGTCGAAGAGCTCTTCGAACTTTTCAACCTCGTCCACCATTGGCCCGAGACCGAAGTCCTCGTCAACCACAAACGCCTGCCTTACGGCCACCAGCTTTGGCTCCCTCTGATGTGGTTCTACAGAATCCGCTGACTCCCGGAGAAGACAGGAAGCGGACGTGAACCTTAAAAAGCTCTTCCGGGACTATTTCCTGGTCACTCTCAAGCGTCCCGAACCGGTGAAGGTCCGTTTCAAGCTCAAGGACATGCTGTTCTATGTCCGTTTCGTCAAGCGCTACTGGAAACTGGCTTTGGCCGGATTTCTGCTTATGCTTTTCACGGCCGGCATCAGCTCGATCTCCCCCCTGGGCGGCAAGGTCCTGATCGACAACGTCCTTCAAAAAAAGGACGCGGCGGACATTCTGTCCATCCTGAGCTCCCTGGGACTTCAGGGCTTGGGCCCCTTTGTCGAGAGAATCCTGGGCTCTCTGAACCTGTTCGTCATCGCCGGGCTCGTGATCGGTCTGCTCATGGGCATCCTGTCCATTCTCCAGAACGTGGTCAATTTTCGGTTCAACACCGGCGTGACCTTCAAGGTCCAGACCGAGCTCTTCGACCGCGTGCTGCGCTACCCGCTGTCGATTTTCAAGGAGAAACAAACGGGCTATCTCATGTCCCGCCTGACCGGGGACGTATCCGCCGTCCAGTCCTTTTTCTCCCAGTATCTCTTCCAATTCGCCCGCACGCTTCTGACCCCGGTCTTCAGCTTTTTCATCCTCTTTCACCTCAACCGGCGCATGACGTTCCTCGTCCTGGCCATCATCCCCGTCAACGTCCTCATCAATTACCTGGTCATGGTCCGGGCGCGGTCCCTGAGCTACCGCCAGATGGAAAAAAACGCCGATATCAGCGGCGACATCCAGCAGGCCCTGGCCGGTATCGAAGTCGTCAAATCCTACGGCGCCGAAGACCGGGAAAGGACAAAGGTGTCGGGCAAAATGCGGGAGGTGATCGAGCTTCAGCTCCAAGGGCTCCTCCTCTCTTCATTCGCCGGCTACGTCCTCCAGGTCCTCAACCTGGGAAGCCGCCTGCTCATCACCTGGCTGTGCGGCCGGGAGGTTTTGCAGGGGACGATGAGCATCGGCGACCTGACGTCCTTCACCCTCTATTCCCTTCAGCTCACAGGGCAACTGGGAGGCATTTTCAACCAGATCCTGTCCCTCCAGTATCTCTTCCTGTCCATGGGACGGCTGCACGAGATGTTCTCCATCGCTCCCGAGATCCCCGAGCGAGACAAACCCGGCCGCCGGCTGCGGCCGCCCGGCGTCAGGGGCCGTCTCCAATTCCGTAATGTCGACTTCGCCTACCAGGACGGCCCGCCGGTGCTAAAAAAGGTTTCCCTCGACATCCGCCCCGGGGAAAAAATCGCGGTCATGGGCGCCAGCGGCATCGGCAAAACAACCCTCATCAGCCTCGTTCTGAAGTTCTACCTTCCCAAGCAGGGAAAGATCCTGCTTGACGGCCGGGACCTGAGGCGGCTCGACACGGAATGGCTTCGCTCCCGGATGGCGATCGTTTCCCAGGAGACGTTCCTCTTCAACGACACTTTGGAAAACAACATCAAATACGGCCGGCCGGAAGCCGGCCTCGCCGAGGTCGAGGATGCCGCCAGAAAAGCCCAAATCCACAAGGACATCCTCCGCATGGACAAGGGATACCAGACTCCGGTGGGCGAACGAGGGGCGCGGCTGAGCATCGGGCAGAAGCAGAGGATCTCCCTGGCGCGCGCCTTCCTGAAAAATCCCGCCGTCCTCATCCTCGACGAGCCGACCTCAGCTCTCGACCGCCGCACCGAACAAAGCCTGGGCGAAGCGCTCAAGCTCATCACCCGCGGTCGGACGACGATCCTCATCACCCACCGCCTCCCCCTGCTGGACATCGCCGACCGCGTGTTCGAGTTCAAGGCCGAGGGTTTGACCGAGGTCAAGAAATCGTTCAAGCGCCGCCCCTCCGCTTCACGCCGAAACAGGAGGGCTCGTGTCTGATCATCCGCGCGGCTTGTCCAGCGTTTCGAAGCGCTCCTCAGGAAAAAGGCTTGGAATCCTCATGCCGCTCGTTCTGACCGCCGTTTTCTTGGCGGTCGGTCTCATCGGCATCCTCCGCCACGAGATGTGGCGGGACGAAATGCAGGCCTGGCTCATAGGCAAGGACACCGTCTCCCTGGTCCAGCTCTGGAATGTGGCCCTTGTTCAAAAGCACCCCGTGACCTGGTATCTGGCTCTCAAAGGCACGAGTCTGTTGTCATCGAGCCCGGTCGCTATGCAGATTCTTCACCTGATTATCGCGGCCCTCTCGGCGTTTCTTCTTTTCGCTTATGCGCCGTTCAAGACCTATCAAAAGGTTTTCTTGGGATTCGGATATTACTTCCTGTATGAATACGCCCTCATCAGCAGAAATTATGGCCTTGGAGTTCTTTGCCTTTTCGCGTTCTGCGCGTCGTTCCCACGCTTCCGACGGACGCCTCTCCCGGCGGCGGCCAGCCTCTTTCTCCTGGCCAACACGAGCGTTTACGGATTGATTCTGGCCGGAGCCCTGGGCGGCGTCCTGCTCTTCGAGATCCTGGCTTCGGGGGAGCTCCGCCGGAAATCGAAATTCTGGGTCTGTCTGCTGATCATCGGTCTGGGGCTGGCCCTGAGCGTCTATCAGCTGAAGCCCCATCCCACCTCGGGCTACGAGAGCGCCACTCCTTTCCATACGACGTTCAACTCCGGACTGCTGGTCGACGTCCTGATCCTGGTTCCCAAAGCGTTTCTGCCCATTCCCCTCCCGATCCTGAATTTCTGGAATCATCCGGCTCTGGACAGCCTTCCGGCCGCCAGGGCCGTGGAAGTCGTTCTCTGCCTTGTTATCCTCGCCGGCTCAATCGCCCTCGTCCGCCGGTCGCGGCCGGCCCTGCTGTTCTTCCTCTCGTCCGTGGCGGTGCTTTTTGTCTGGTTCTACGTGGGTTATATCGGCTTCACCCGCCACTACGGCCATCTGTTCATCGCCTTCGTCGCCGCGCTCTGGATGGCCGGTGCGGATCGAGGCCGTTCCAGTGCCCCCACAGAGGTGAAAGCCGGGATTTCCGGATCCCGCTTCTTGAAGGCCGGACTGTCCGTCGTACTCCTCGCCCACTTTCTGGCCGGCATTTACGCCTATGCCATGGACTTCAGCCATCAATTTTCCCAGGCGAAGAACGCGGCTCGCTACATCCGGCGCAAGGATTTCGACCGTCTGCCCATCGTGGCCCACATGACCGGTCCCTGCGTTTCGGCCGCCGGCTATCTCGACCGACCTTTATTCTATGTCTCCGCCGGCATCCTGGGAACATTCAGCTTCTCATCCAAAAGGCGGCACTTTACTGTGAAGGCCGAGGATGTTCTGCGGGACGCCGAAGATCAATGCCGTCTCCACAAATGCGACTGTCTGATCATCCTGTCTCTTCCCATGCTTGAAAGAGTCCTCCCCAGGACCGAGGGACTGATCAAGCTCGGACAAACTCCGCCGGCCATCGTCGCCGGGGAGGAGTACTACCTCTATCTCCTGAAATACCGCTCCTCCGCCGGAGAGGGATCCGATCCGCCCGATTGACGAACGGGCCGGTCAGCGGTTCATTGCGGGCGGGAATCGAACGGCTCCGCTTCCGGCCGCCGCCCCTGGCCCGCCCCCGACCCCGTCAGAGCGCGCGCTCGATTTCGTCCCAGAATGATCCTGTCAGGGTGAACTTCAGCCTAAAAACGGGAAGACTCCGGGCCAGACGGCAGGCGTTGTCGAACAGTTTGGCTCGAATTCGCCTCACATCCGAGAGCGGCAGATTCCGCATTAAAACAAAAAGAATCTGATGACCCGACTGGCTGAGGTTTATGGCCGCTTCGCCCTGCCCCATGGGTAGGAGATTGTCCTCTTTTGATTGACTCAGAAAAAACACCGCTCCCAAAGGCAGATTGTCCTCCACCGTCCAAGCCCCACCCCCACGCCTGAAGAAGAAATCGCTCCAGGTCGGGAAAGAATGGGCTAAAAACTCCGCGCTGCTGCTGTTCCTGCGGGTGATAAGAGCGAGGTCGTCCCCCAGTGCTTTCCATGGCTTCGGGATCCTGCGCGCGCACGTGGACTTGCCTGTTCCGCCTGGGGCAGCCAGAGCGACAGCCTCTCCGTTCCGGCCGACAAGCGCGGCATGCAGCGGCAAACCACCCTGCTCGATCGCCCGGATGTAGAACGGCAGACAAACTTCGCTCATGGCCGCTATTCGGCTGTCCTCGTTCTGTTCGGTATCAATCTGCAGAATGACATCCGGCGCCCAAGAGTGACGCCAAAGAATCAGGTTTCTGAGATGGGTTAAGGTCCAGCCCTTGCGCGGCAGGTGTCGGCCTTCCGCGGAAAGAAAAGCATCTTCGGGGAGATCGGCGCCGGGATGATACGAACCGGAAAGCAAAAGCATCGTCCTTCGCTCCTCGCCTTCTCCGGAAACGTTCTCCTTGCTGGGCCGAAGGCCCAGAATCTCGGAGAACTGCCTCATCCAGTCTCCGAGCTCCGGCGAAGCCGCGATGCGCCACGCAGTCGGGCCAAGTCTCACCCCGTAAACGAGAAATGCATCGCGCCGGCTCATGGATGGATCGTCATCACCGTAGGCTCATTTGGCCAATCGACTTTCAGGGAACAGCCCTTTCTTCCGCGCTTCCTCGCAATACCAGAAAGGCGCGAAAAGATCGCGGGATGCGTAGTAGTTCTGGGCCACGCAGCTTCCCAGGCAAAGCGATTTCATAAGGCACATGCCGCACACTCCCTTGAGCTTGCTCGGCAAACCTTCCCTGATTTTCTTGAGGACGGCATTGTTTCGCCAGATATCCTCCAAACTATCCCTGCCGGCGTGGCCGAAGACGAGCTCGGGAACGGTCTCGCCGATCCCGCACAGGGCATAGGTTCCGTCGGCCAGCACGCCCAATATCGTAAAGATGCCGCAGCGGCTGTATCCATCGCCGTCACTTCCGAAAAGCCTGCCCAAGGGGCGGAAGACGGCAGGATGATGGAAGATTATGCGGAGCCGGGTCCGAGCCGACAGTTCGGTCTCCACCCAATGACCCAAGGCGACGAGTTCCTCGATGGTCAAGGCTTCGCCTCTCTTGTGCATGTCCTCCCCGCGAGCGGTGGGCATGAGGACGTTGAATTTGACAGAACCCGCTCCAAGCTCTTCCGCCAGGCGAACGATTGATTCGACCTGGTGCCGGTTCTTTCTCATCACTGTCAGGATGATCTGAGGGCGCAGACCGGCCTCGACCAGGTTCCTGATTCCTCGGACGGCGGCGTCGAAACATCCGGGAATGCCCCGGATCCACTCGTTGGTCTCGGCGTCGGAGCCGTCCAAGCTGACAGAGACAAAACGGTTCTTCAAACCGGCCAGCTCCCGGGCGAGTTCCGGGGTGCAGAGCACTCCGTTCGTTTCGACGGTGCACCCCAGGTTCTCGACCCGGATGCGCTCGAGAATGTCGAATATGCCCGGATGCATAAGCGGTTCGCCTCCCGTCAATTTGACGGACTGGAGCCCGAGCGGCTTGGCCTGAGTGAGTATGTGAGACATAAGGTCGACGTCGAGCATGGGGTATTTTTTTTCGCCCTGCTGAAGCTTTGGCGCGAGCCAGCAGTGGCGGCAGGCAAGGTTACAACCCTCGGTCATATAAAAATAAAGCTGGGTTAGGGGATATCGGCAGGTTTGCGTAGCCGCGCTCCCCTCTCCGGAAATCGGCCGTTCAGGACTCAAGAAGCTCCTCCTCGGGCAAGCGACCTCCCTCGGCCAGATATTTACGCAGACAACCATCCGGGCTGGGATGGTCGACTTCTCCCAAAAGCGAATATGACAGAGCGGGACAGTTGCCCGTGCAATAGTATAGGTACTCACAACCCCGGCAAAATTCAAAACGACTGAGGGGGATGAACCGCCGCTCCCGGATCTTCCACAGCTCAGGGTGGTTCTGCCAGATATCTTCCAGGCGGTCGCGATTGATGCGGCCCAGCACAATGTGGCTGAGCATGTTGCAGGGAACGATAGCCCCGTCTGTCCTGATAGATATCTTATTGAATGTGCACCCACAGCCTGTAAGCCAGCCACCTTCAGGAAGCGAGGCGAGGCCCTTTCGCCTGGCCTGTTCCATTCTTGTCCACATCCGTCCCTCAGCCAGAGGGCCGGCTGTGGCATTGATCCGGCCGCGGTATTTTTTGTTCAGTTTTATGAGCGTCTTCATGGCCAGTTCCCGCTCGGGGGCGGTGATCTCGACCTGGTCAGTGTTTTTCTGGCAGAGCCCCATGTGCCCCGCCGAATTCGTCCCGAAGCTGTCAAGTCCCAGATCCTCAAGAAGCAGGCGGGCGATGGCCTCCAGGTCGCGGACGTTCCGGCGGTGGATGGTCACGCGCACGGCGACGCGGACACCGTGTTTCTGCAGGAGACGGAGACCGGCGACGGCCCGGTCGAAAGATCCGGGGCCGCGGAAGCTGTCGTGTGTCTCGGGTCCCGAACCATCCAGAGACACCTGGACGTAATTGCAGCGGGGAGTCGAGGCCAGGAAGCGGGCCATGTCCTCGGTGATGAGCGTTCCATTCGACAGGATGCTGAAACGCATGCGGTTTCGGATGACCCCCTCCAGAATGTCCTTGAGATCCTCGCGGATGAACGGCTCCCCGCCGGCGAGCGTGACCTCGGTCACGGCGCAGCGGTTGAGCTCCTCGAAAAAACGGAGCCACTCCTCGAGGGGAAGGTCGGTCTTGACGTCGGCCGGGCTGTTGTAGAAATAGCAGTATTTGCAGCGGAGGTTGCAGCGGTCGGTGATGTCGATGTCCACGGACTTCGGGGTCCTCATGACCCGGAGCCCGGGGCGGCCTTCGGCTTCAGCCATTTACAATCTCGGTGCCGGCCAGCCCCTGCTTCAACAGGCTGTCGACGAATTGCCGGCAGTGACTCTCCACGTCCTCGGGCACGTCTTCGCAATTCTCCCTGACCACCCGGACGATGTCCCTGATATCGTGTTTTCCATCGAGATGCTTCCAGATCAGGACTCCCACCGGGTTGAGGGCGATACCTTCGGCCGTATCCGGATCAAAGAGCACCGCCCAGTCGTCGAATTCCTCCCTGAGAATCACCGACCGGCTGGCCACGGGTTTTTCCTCTGCCATGATTCTCTCCTCAAACAGAAATTTTCGCCTCTCGTTCCCGATGCGGTGTCAAAAGGGATGAGCCCACCCTCGGGGGCGAAAATCTCAGACTAAGTATTTTACAGCAACGTGACGAATTAAGTCAATTTTCCCCTAGACTTCCTCCAGCCTGGCGGTGAAATGCCTCAAATGGGGGGACTGGGAGACGATTTTCAAGCCTCGGACTTCGTCCCGCCGCTTGTACAGCCCGGCCAAAGCCTCGGCCACGTACTGCAGATGGGAGACGGTGTAGGCCCGGCGGGGCACACACAGCCGGACAAGCTCCAGGGCGGGATAGACTTCCCTGCCGCCCTTGTCCCTGCGTCCGAACATCACGCCGCCGATTTCCACGGCCCGGATCCCGGCCTCCCGGTAGAGGGCCGTCGTCAAGGCCCAGGCGGGGAATCGATTCCGGGGAAGATGGGGCAGGAATCGGTCGGCCAGGATGTAAACAGCGTGCCCGCCGCAGGGCTTGAAAAAGGGGATGCGTTCCTTCTCCAGAAGGGAAGCCAGGTAGCGGACCTGGCCGATGCGGTGCTCCAGGTAGTCCGGCTCCAGAACTTCCTCCAGGCCGCGGGCCATGGCCTCCAGGTCCCTGCCGGCCAGTCCGCCGTAAGTGGGAAAACCCTCGCCGATGATGAGCAGTTCTTTCAATCGGCCCGCCAAGAGGTCGTCGTTAAGGGCGATGAAGCCGCCGATATTGACCAGGGCGTCCTTTTTGGCGCTCATCGTCGCCCCGTCGGCCAGGGAGAAGGCCTCAAGAGCGATTTCAGCCACGGACTTGCGGCCGTATCCCTTCTCTCGCTCCCTGATGAAATAGGCGTTCTCCGCGAAACGGCAGGCGTCGAAGAAAAACGGGATTTTATGCTTCCGGCAGACCGCGCGGACCCGGCGGATGTTGTTCATGGACACCGGCTGCCCGCCGCCGGAATTGTTGGTCACGGTCATCATGACCAGGGGGATGCGCTTCCTTCCGCGGCGCTCGACGGCGTCCTCCAGCCGTCCGACATCCATGTTGCCCTTGAAAGGGAGGTCGGCGTCCGGATCGTAGGCTTCCCGGACCGCCAGGTCGAGCGCTTCGGCGCTCAAGACCTCGACGTTGGCCCGGGTGGTGTCGAAATGAATGTTGTTCGGGACCGTGTCGCCCTTGCGAACCAGGGCCTGGAACAGGATCCTCTCCGCCGCCCGGCCCTGATGGGTGGGAATGACATGCTTGAAACCGAAGATGCGCCGGACGGTCCCTTCGAGGTTGAAAAAGCTCCTCGCTCCGGCGTAGGACTCGTCGCCGACCATCAACCCCGCCCACTGCCTGTCGCTCATGGCCGAAGTCCCGGAATCGGTCAGGAGGTCGATGAACACTTTTTCGGCGGGAATGTTGAAGACGTTGTGGCCGGCCTTGCGCAGGACGGCCTCGCGTTCCCGGCGCGGGATGCGGCGGAGGCTTTCGACGACTTTGATGCGATAAGGCTCCACGGGCGTTTTCATGATCAGCCGTTCTCCTTGCTAAAACCGAACCAGCCTTTTGAAGACGCGATATCTTTCCTCGACGTCTTCTTTTTTGAGTTTCTTGAACCGTTCGATCCCGAAATCCTCGATGGCGAACGAGGCCATGACGCTGCCGAAGGCCGTGGCCCGGCGTATCGAGCGCTCATCGGCACGGCCGGCTCGGTCGAGGGAGCCGAGGAATCCTCCGGCGAAACAGTCGCCCGCCCCGGTCGGGTCGGTCACGGTCTCGGTCGGGTGGCCCGGCAGGCAGAAAGACCGTTGGCGTCCCATGACGAGGACGCCGTGCTCGCCCTTTTTGACGACCACCCAGCGGGGCCCCTTCTCCAGCAGGGCGCGTCCGGCCCGCACGAGGTTGATTTCCCCGCTGAGCATCCGCGCCTCCTGGTCATTGGAAAAAAAGACGTCCACCCGTCGCAGGACTTCAAGAAGAGCCCGCCGCTTGGTCTTGATCCAGAGCTCGATCGTGTCCATGGCCACCAGACGGGGATTCCGGGCTTGATTGAGAATCTCCTCCTGGAGATCGGGATCGATGTTCGCCAGGAAGACGATGTCCGGCCGGCGGTAGGATTCGGGAAGGCGGGGGCGATAATCCCGGAACACGTTGAGCTCCGTCCGGATCGTTGTGCGGAGATTGGGATCGGCTTCGTAGCGGCCCTCCCAGAAGAACGTCTTGCCCGGCCTGACTTCGACGCCCTTGAGGTCGATCCCTCGCCGACGGAAAAAATTCAGGGCCTCGGCGGGGAAGTCCCGGCCCACGACGCCCACCACCCGGGGCCGGGTGAAAAAACTTGCAGCCAGGGCGCAGTACGAACCCGATCCGCCCACGATCCGCTCCCGGCGGGCGGTGGGCGTCTCGATGCTGTCGAAAGCCAGGCTGCCGACGATGACCAGGCTCATGGGAGGCCGTCCTTTCAGTCCTCGAGGTATTTGCCGATCAGGGGGAGGAGGATTCGCCGCGTCGCGGCCGGCATTTGCCGCCGGTCGGTGACAACGGCGTTTTTGAGGGCCGATCCGCAGTCGCATCCGCTCCGCGCCTGGGAGGCGATGTCCGGCAGAGCAGCGCGGATCACCGCCCGGGCGTTGTGAACGTTGGCTCGGAGGTTGTCGAGAATCATCCCCACGGAAACCGGCCCTTCCTCCTCATGCCAGACGTCATAGTCCGTGACGAGATTCATCGTCGCATAGCAGATCTCGGCCTCCCGGGCCAGCCGAGCCTCGGTGGCCGAGGTCATGCCGATGACGTCGCAGCCCCAGGAGCGGTAGATGCGGGACTCGGCTTTCGTGGAAAAAGCGGGTCCTTCCATGTTCAGATAGGTCCCGCGGGGGTGAACCGGAAGCCCGAGGGCGAGTCCGGCCTTGAAGAGAGTCGCGGCCAGGTCGTCGCACACGGGATGGGCCAGACCGATATGGGCCACAATCCCCTTCCCGAAAAAAGTCGATGGCCGCCGCGCCCGGTCGAAAAACTGGTCGGCGAAGACAATGTCCCGGGGCCGGATGTCCTCCCGCAGCGAGCCGCAGGAATTGACCGACACGATTCTTTCCACGCCCAGAAGCTTGAAGCCGTAGATGTTGGCCCGATAGTTGACATCGGTGGGCATGTGGCGGTGCCCGCGGCCGTGACGGCTGAGAAAAGCCACCCGGCGGCCTTCCAGGCGTCCCAAGGTGTAGGCATCCGAGGGGTCGCCGAAGGGAGTCTTGAGCTTGATTTCGCGGATGTCCTTCAGATCCGGGATGTCATAGAGACCCGTGCCGCCCAGGATGCCGATTTCCACCTCGGGCAGGCGCGATGCCCGGCGGCGAGCCTTCATTGTCGTCTTCTTCTTGGATGCCATTCCGTCCTCCGTTCCGCGGGTCTCGAGCCGATGGGGCAGAAAAAGGTATCATAAAGTGCGCCCCCTCAAAATACAAGCCGTTTCACCTTTGTCCGATTGCCTTTCAGGCCAAAGAAAAAAGGCGGGAGAAGAGGGGATGCGCCGGGCGCCGTCATCCTCCCCGCGGTCCCCCCGTGTCCCTTGAACTCCGGGCCGAAAGCGGGAATAATGTGTGGCGGCCGGAAGACATGAACGAAGACAAGCTTGACGATCTCTCCTGTGTGCTCGGTTCCGCTGCCCGCGTGGCCGTCCTGACCGGCGCCGGCATCTCCGCCGAGTCGGGCATCCCGACCTTCCGGGGAGCCCAGGGGCTGTGGAGGAAATTCCGCGCCGAGGAGCTGGCGACGCCCGAAGCCTTCGACCGCGACCCACGGCTCGTCTGGGAATGGTACGACTGGAGGCGCAAGCTGATCGCCGAAGCCGCCCCCAACCCGGGGCACAGAACTCTGGCCGCCTGGCAGAGAGCGTTTCACTCCTTCAGCCTGATCACCCAGAACATCGACGGGCTGCACGAGCTCGCCGGCTCGAGCGATCCGATCGAACTTCATGGCAACATCTGGAAAACCCGCTGCCCGAGGGACGGCACGGTCAGGGAGAACCGCGACGTCCCCCTGGCCGAAATCCCGCCCC